>Ga0307968_1000783_pt1:5000-12500 | contig 24186 bp, 32 predicted proteins | sample OrgLakmetagen650_FD_201834 | JGI IMG/M metagenome (GOLD analysis project Ga0307968, IMG submission 201834) | Saline water microbial communities from Organic Lake, Antarctica - #650 | ecosystem: Environmental > Aquatic > Non-marine Saline and Alkaline > Saline | place: Antarctica...
TCACAGCGATTGAGCATCATCGCAATGGGATGATCATGTGCACAGCAAGAACAGCAGCACGTGTGCACAGCAAAGCAGCAAAGCAGCAATGACAGTAGCAGGGGAGTTGCTAAGAGCTACACAGAAGTTTCTTAAGAGCTACACAGAGTTGCGAAGAGCTACACAAAGTTGCGAAGAGCTACACAGAGGTTGCGAAGAGCTACACAGAGTTGCGAAGAGCTACACACAGTTGCGAAGAGCTACACAGAGGTTGCGAAGAGCTACACAGAGTTGCGAAGAGCTACACAAAGTTGCGAGGAGCTACAAAGAAGTTGCGAGGAGCTACACAGAGTTGCGAGGAGCTACACAGAGTTGCGAAGAGCTACACAGAGTTGCGAGGAGCTACACAGAGTTGCGAGGAGCTACAAAGAAGTTGCGAAGAGCTACACAGAGTTGCGAGGAGCTACACAGAGTTGCGAAGAGCTACACAGAAGTTGCGAGGAGCTACACAGAGTTGCGAGGAGCTACACAGAAGTTTCTAAGTGCTACACAGAGGTTGCGAAGAGCTATACAGAGTTGCGAAAAGCTACACCTGCAGCAGGAAGCGGTACCGGGATGTACCGTGGATGATCCCGGGTTCCCGTGGATGACCCCCTGAGATCATCCCCCAGATCATCGCCCACCCTGACCATGATATCCACACTTGTGATTGCTTACATGCAGGAAGCAGACACACAGATCATTCCCCACCCTGACCATTGTACCTAAGTGGCCTATTCCTTAATTCATGTGGGCAGTGGTTTTTACTGCCTGTGAAGGCTTGCATTTCTAATTGTAATGGACGCGCAGGAGCAGTAGAAACACCCCGAATCCTGTCCAGTGCCTACATGGACATGCATGCATGCTCACACACACACACACACACACACACACACACACACACACACACACACACACACACACACACACCTTTTCTTGTAGAGCAGCACGCTTGGCGGCGGCACGCTGGCGTTGGGTGGCATTGGATGTGTCACGGAAGCTCTGCATTTGGCAGGAGTCATGTGTGTGTTGTTTGTGGGTTGACCAGAACAGAATATATGACCGACCGATTGCGGCATTGGATGTGTCACGGAAGCTCTGCATTTGGCAGGAGTCATGTGTGTGTTGTTTGTGGGTTGACCAGAACAGAATATATGACCGACCAATTGTGGCATTGGATGTGTCACGGAAGCTCTGCATTTGGCAGGAGTCATGTGTGTGTTGTTTGTGGGTTGATCAGAACAGAATATATGACCGACCAATTGTGGCATTGGATGTGTCACGGAAGCTCTGCATTTGGCAGGAGTCAAGTGTGTGTTGTTTGTGGGTTGACCAGAACAGAATATATGACCGGATACTTGGCGATTTCCCTGCCAAAAATACAGTACACGTACCGTATGTATATGATCCTGGCCAACCTTACTTGTTTGGTGCGCATGCTGGGCGCATGCTGATTTGTCTGACCATCCACATATGACCATAAAACCACTATGGCAAAACCTGAATCCTAACACGCAAACTCACATGCAGCCGCCGTATCTCTTGCAAGTGATCTGCAAGGGAGCCCCTCATCTCCTCTACCCCCCTCCTCTTTTGACCAGAGCCGTTGACAACACCGGCAGCACTAATTCCTGTGGGCACTGTTGCACTAACTACTGCTGTCTGTTCTGCAGCTGCTGGTTGTGGTTGTGGTGTTCCTGCTGCAGATGCTGCTCCTGCTCCTGCTACGCCTGCTACGCCTGCTGCTGTTGCACTGCCTGCTGCCGCAGGTGCTGCTTCATCCACCTCAACTCCTGCTGTAGAACCACCCCATTGTGGCAGCTGTTGTGACTGCTGCCCCTGCTGCTGTTGCCCCTGTTGCTGCTGCCCCTGCTGCTGCCCCTGCTGTTGCCACAGTTGCTGCTGCCCCTGTTGCTGCTGCCCCTGTTGCTGTTGCCCCTGTTGCTGTTGCCCCTGTGACTGCTGCCCCTGTTGCTGCTGCCACGGTTGCTGCTGCCCCTGCTGTTGCCCCTGTTGCTGCTGCGGCGGTGGCGATTGTATAAGGCCAGACACCACCATCTCAGCCGCCGCTGTCGCCGCCGCCCAGTCAGATTCGTGAATTTCAAACCCCTGCGGCGGCGGCGGCTGCAACGGCGGCTGTGCGTGCGATGCCTCATGTTGGTGGGGGTTGCTGGGGTCCAGGCCGTGCGTGTGGTGTGCATGGGGATTGTGGGTGGCATTGGGGTGTTCTAGAATGAAGGGCAGTAGCGATTGAGTATCGGGGTGCTGAGGATGGAGGCAGAATTGCTGGCCCTGTTGCTGTTGATGCTGCTGCTGTTGCAGATGTTGGTGGTGCTGCTGGTGTGAGGGGGGAGATCCTTGCAGTGGGTGAGAAGAGGGGGGAAGGTGCACAGCTGCAAGGCCTGCGTTTTCTTTGTCTTGCTGGAGTGCCTGCAATGAGAGAGGGGGGGGGCGATAGAAGAATGTATGTGGCTTGTGATCCATTTGATTTGGCTGAGGGCCTGCGATGAGAGGGGGGGGGCGATAGAGTAAATTGTGTGTGGCCGGCAGTTTCTGCTGGCATAGTTGCATGACAGTTGCAATTTACATGAAAATGCAGAATCAAAGGTGTACTTTCACAGCAAGAGCCATGGCTGTGACAGATGCGCATTCAAAAGTACATGTTAACAAGTACAAGCCATGGCTGTGACAGCTGCCTACATGAAAGATGTGCATTCAAAATTACATGTTAACACACATGACAGATGTGCATTCAAAACTGCATGTTAACATGCACTAGCCATGGCTGTGACAGCTGCCTACGTGACAGATGCGCATTCAAAAGTACATGTTAACAAGTACAAGCCATGGCTGTGACAGCTGCCTACATGACAGATAGCATTCAAATGTGCATTCTAACATGAACGAGCCATGGCTGTGACAGCTGCCTACGTGACAGATGCGCATTCAAAACATGTACAAGCCATGGCTGTGACAGCTGCCTACATGACAGATGCGCATTCAAAAGTGCATGTTAACATGTACGAGCCATGGCTATGACATTTGCGCATTGAATAGCACATGTTATCATGTGCAAGCCATGGCTGTGACAGCTGCCTACATGACAGATAGCATTCAAATGTGCATTTTAACATGAACGAGCCATGGCTGTGACAGCTGCCTACGTGACAGATGCGCATTCAAAACATGTACGAGCCATGGCTGTGACAGCTGCCTACATGACAGATGCACATTCGAAAGTGCATTCTAATATGCACGAAGCATGGCTGTGACAGCTGCCTACATGACAGATGCACATTCGAAAGTGCATTCTAATATGCACGAGCCATGGCTATGACAGATGCGCATTCAATAGTACATGTTATCATGTACAAGCCATGGCTGTGACAGCTGCCTACATGACAGATAGCATTCAAATGTGCATTCTAACATGAACGAGCCATGGCTGTGACAGCTGCCTACGTGACAGATGCGCATTCAAAACATGTACGAGCCATGGCTGTGACAGCTGCCTACATGACAGATGCAAATTCGAAAGTGCATTCTAATATGCACGAGCCATGGCTGTGACAGATGCGCATTCAAAATTACATGTTAGCATGTACAAGCCATGGCTACGTGACAGATGCGCATTCAAAAGTGCATTAGCCATGGCTGTGACAGATCCTTCCATGACAGATGCGCATTCAAATGTGCATTCTAACATGTACGAGCCATGGCTGTGACAGCTGCCTACATGGCAAATGCACATGCACAATTATGAATGCAAAAGCCATGGCTAGAAACAGTGCAAAGAGAGCACATGCACAATTTTGAATGCACAAGCCATGGCTAGAAACAGTGCAAAGAGAGCACATGCACAATTTTGACTGCACAAGCCATGGCTAGAAACAGTGCAAAGAGAGCACATGCACAATTTTGACTGCACAAGCCATGGCTAGAAACAGTGCAAAGAGAGCACATGCACAACTTTGAGTGCACAAGCCATGGCTAGAAACAGTGCAAAGAGAGCACATGCACAACTTTGAGTGCACAAGCCATGGCTAGAAACAGTGCAAAGAGAGCACATGTAAAAGAACGAGGTGGCCATTGATGTAGGGCCAAATGCCACGATCTACTCCCTCCTGCCAAACATCAGTACATTGACATACAGTGATGCACAGTAGCCCATACACACAATAACACACTGACACCCATACACACAATAACACACTGACACCCATACACACCATAACACACTGACACCCATACGCACAGCAACACACAGCATCACACAGCATCACACAGTAGCAACAGCAACACACAGTATCACACAATGACGCAGTAGCTCATACGCACAGCAACACACAGCAACACACAGTAGCAACAGCAACACACAGTATCACACAATGACGCAGTAGCTCATACGCATAGCAACACACAGCATCACACAGTAGCAACAGAAACACACAGTAGCACACACTCAGTAGCCCATACGCACGATAACACACAGCAGCCCATACGCATAGCAACACATAGCAACAAACAGTAGCAACATAAACGCACGGTTACCCACACACAACAATAACACACAGTTGCCCTTATGCACAATAACACACAGCAACACACAACAGCAACACACAGCAGCAACATACAGCAGCAACACACAGCAGCAACAGAAACACACTCCTCACCGATTTCTGCCCCAAGCAAGACAGCACTTCAGGCCATACTCCAACATCAAGCACTGGCATAGACATATCAGCACAGACATATCAGCACAGACATATCAGCACAGACAGATCAGCACAGACATATCAGCACAGACAAATCAGCACAAGCATATCGGCACAGACAGATCAATACAGACTATCAGAAGCACATAGTTATATTATTGCACCCAAGGACACACACTATTATTGCACACACTATTAATGCACCACAGGACACACACACACCTCCTGCCCCAAGCGGGACAGCACTGCCGGCCATGTTCCAACATCAAGCGCTGGCAAAGACATATCAGCACAAGCAAATCAGCACAGACATATCAGCAAAGATAGATCAATACAGACTATTAGAAGCACATAGTTATATTAATGCACCTAAGGACACACACAACTCCTGCCAAAAGCGGGACAGCACTTTAGGCCGACAATAATGCACACATTATTAACACACACTATTAATGCACCACAGGACACACACACCTCCTGCCACAAGCGGGAGAGCACTTCAGGCCGCCGATGGGGGAGCCACTCATCACTCAGTGCTTGCCACAGCCCCGCGGAACTAGCCAAGCTCTGTGCAGACGCAGCCTCCATCTGCATGGGCGTACGTGTGTGTGTGTGTGTGTGTGTGTGTGTGTGTGTGTGCGTGCGTGTGTGTGTGTGTGTGTGTGCGTGTGTGTGTGTGTGTACATGTGGGGATAAATTTGTGTGAGCATGTCTTTACGTGTGTATGTGTGTGTGTGAGTGTGTGTGTGTGATTGAACATGTGGGGTTTAATCTGTGTGGGCGTTTGTATGTGTGTGGCTTCATGTGAAATAGCAGATAGAATCATCACTCAGTGCTTGCCACAGCCGTGCATAACCAGCCAAGCTCTGTGCAGACGCAGCCTCCATCTGCATGGGGGAGTGTGTGTATGTGTGTTTGAGAGTGAGAAAGAGAGAGAGAGAGAGAGAGAGAGAGAGAGAGAGAGAGAAAGAGAGAGAGAGAGAGAGTGTGCATGCTTGCGTTGCTTTTGTGCAACGTAAATTATCACAATGTTTTTTGCCAAATCAGTAACAAAGCGAAACACCGTGCAAATGCAGCCGTCATCTGAAACTGAGACAGAGACGAAAGAGTGCTTGCGCTTGTGTGTGTGTGTGTGAGTATGCTTGTGTATATATTCTTTTCTTTTTATCCAAACTTGCAAAAACAAAAAAGTATCAAATCACAACCCACAAACACACATGGGTTGTACGCACACTCACACACGCGCACACACACACATACACACACACACGCGCATACACATATGCAGACTCAAAAACACACGCCCACACATACACACTTAAACACACACACACACACACAAACACACACACGCAAAACCACAAACCTTAGGATCCAGGCCAGGCATTGAAGACTGCCCAATAAGGGCAGCAGCCGCGGCAGCTGCAGCTTTTGGTCCTCCTGCGCAGGTTGTACACAATGCAGCACACTGTCTGTAGTGTTGTACACAATACAGCACACTGTTGTACGCAATGCAGCACACTGTCTGTAGTTCAATACAGCACACTGTTGTACACAATGCAGCACACTGATGTACACAATGCAGCACACTGTCTGTAGTACAATATAGCACACTGTCTGTAGTACAATACAGCACACTGTCTGTAGTACAATACAGCACACTGTCTGTAGCACAATACAGCACACTGTCTGTAGTACAATGCAGCACACTGTTGTACGCAATGCAGCACACTGTCTGTAGTACAATACAGCACACTGTTGTACGCAATGCAGCACACTGTCTGTAGTACAATACAGCACACTGTTGAACACAATGCAGCACACTGTCTGTAGTACAACGCAGCACACTGTCTGTAGTACAATACAGCACACTGTTGAACACAATGCAGCACACTGTTGTACGCAATGCAGCACACTGTCTGTAGTACAATGCAGCACACTGATGTACGCAATGCAGCACTGTCTGTAGTACAATACAGCACACTGTCTGTGTACAATACAGCACACTGTCTGTAGTACAATGCAGCACACTGTCTGTAGTACAATGCAGCACACTAATGTACGCAATGCAGCACACTGTCTGTAGTACAATGCAGCACACTGTTGTACGCAATGCAGCACACTGTCTGTAGTACAATGCAGCACACTGTTGTACGCAATGCAGCACACTGTTGTACGCAATGCAGCACACTGTCTGTAGTACAATACAGCACACTGTCTGTAGTACAATGCAGCACAATGTTGTACACAATGCAGCACACTGTTGTACACAATGCAGCACACTGTCTGTAGTACAATACAGCACACTGTCTGTAGTACAATGCAGCACACTGTTGTACGCAATGCAGCACACTGATGTACGCAATGCAGCACACTGTCTGTAGTACAATGCAGCACACTGTTGTACGCAATGCAGCACACTGTCTGTAGTACAATACAGCACACTGTTGTACGCAATGCAGAACACTGTCTGTAGTACAATACAGCACACTGATGTACACAATGCAGCACACTGTTGTACACAATGCAGCACACTGTTGTACGCAATGCAGCACACTGTCTGTAGTGTTTGTTTGTTTATGACTGTTGGCACTCATTGAAAGAAGGAGCATGCACTCACTGAATGGAGGCACTCATTGAAAGGCACTCATTGAACGGAGCATGCAATCATTGAAAGGCACTCATTGAGCGGAGCATGCACTCATTGAAAGGCATGCACGGCACGGCCTTGAACGGAACGCACTCATTGAACGGAATGCACAGCATT
>Ga0307968_1000783_pt1:15000-24186 | contig 24186 bp, 32 predicted proteins | sample OrgLakmetagen650_FD_201834 | JGI IMG/M metagenome (GOLD analysis project Ga0307968, IMG submission 201834) | Saline water microbial communities from Organic Lake, Antarctica - #650 | ecosystem: Environmental > Aquatic > Non-marine Saline and Alkaline > Saline | place: Antarctica...
AAAATACCGTATATACACCGAATATACATGGTTCTGGCCAACCCTACAATTGCTTAAAGAGATAACAAGAACTACACAGTATAAAAGCCAATCCCCACATTGATCAAGAACACATTGATCAAGAAAAAAGCCACTTTGGTACCGGGTACCATAGGAGTTCTTCACAGCAGACATAGAAGGCCACTTTGGAACTGGTTGGTCCATTTTTTCAGCAGCCATAAAATGCCCAGACAGAGAAGCCAGGCCTTACCTGTGCATTGCTCTGAGGCAAAAGGCAAATATGAGAGACACCAAATGCACATGGCGCATTTCATGCACGCTTTGAAGGGTGGAGCTGATCCATGAGTACACAGCACGCCGTTCAGCCTACGCACCAACAATTCAAATGGACCCCTTAAGGACCCTCCTGACGTTTGTGGTGGTGCTTGTACAGCAGCAGTATCAGAGGCCTTTTCTCCATCTTTATACATTTTGTTTGGTGCATGTACAGCAGCAGTAGCAGAGTCTTTTTCTCCATCTTTATACATTTTGATTGGTGCTTGTACAGCAGCAGTAGCAGAGACCTTTTCTCCATCTTTATACATTTTGTTTAATGCTTGTACAGCAGCAGCAGTAGCAGAGGCCTTTTCTCCATCTTTATACATTTTGTTTGGTGCATGTACAGCAGCAGTAGCAGAGACCTTTTTCTCCATCTTTATACATTTTGTTTGGTGCTTGTACAGCAGCAGTAGCAGAGACCTTTTCTCCATCTTTATACATTTTGTTTGGTGCATGTACAGCAGCAGTAGCAGAGACCTTTTCTCCATCTTCATACATTTTGTTTGGTGCATGTACAGCAGCAGTAGCAGAGACCTTTTCTCCATCTTTATACATATAGTTTATTTCCACCTTTTGCGCACACCTCCCTTTCACACATCCCGTCCCTCGATCATCCACATCATTTTGATTATCCTTGTTTGTCCATAACGTCAGATGGCGAAGTAATAAGGGGCGCTTGGGGGTAGTAGCTGCCCTGACAGCCTAATGGTCTATAGTCAGGCCAGACCCCTCGGAGTCATAGACTTAAATCCAGTGATCATTGGGGTTATCGACTCAAATCCAGTAATCCTTGGGGTCACAGACTCAAATTCAGTGATCCTCGGAGTCATAGACTCAAATCCAGTGATCATTGGGGTTACCGACTCAAATCCAGTGATCCTTGGGGTCATAGACTCAAATTTAGTGACCTCGGGACCACAGACTCAAATCCGGTGACCTCGGGGTCATAGGCTCAAATCCAGTGATCATTGGGGTTATCGACTCAAATCCAGTGATCATTGGGGTCATAGACTCAAATTTAGTGACCTCGGGACCACAGACTCAAATCCGGTGACCTCGAAGTCATAGGCTCAAATCCAGTGATCTTCAGAATCACAGACTCGAATCCAGTGACCTCGGGACCACTCCTCAAATCCAGTGATCCTCAGGGTCATGGACTCGAATCCAGTGATCTTCAGAATCATAGACTCAAATCCAGTGACCTCGGGGTCATAGACTCGAATCCACTTATTAGCATGAGTTAACGCTGTCTGACAGTTTCATCTATTTAATCAATGCCCAAGAGGTATCGTCGCTCGCGTATAATTCCTTGTAATAAGGGGCCGCCCGTTGAGCCTTATATGATCGTATATTTGCAGAGGTGGTCGTCTGGGGAAATGGCCAAAAATGTGCCTTTTTGTACAAAGAAGCCAGCCATTCACTGGCCCTTCATCCGATTGGAACCATTTTTTGCTTTAGATGATAGCTGGCGTTGTAAGCTGCACAAAGATGTGCTTACACCTTAGTACCAGTTTTCGAGTTCTGGCCAACCCTACATACGTCATACATTAAAAAACCAAGACAAGCAGGTGGTGTGATCTGAGGAGCACGGCGGATCTTTTAGATTAATAATTAGATTAACTAATAGTTAGATTAATAGATAAGATTAGTATATTAGATTAACAGATAAGATAGTAGATAAGATTAAATTAATAATTAGATAAATAAATCAATAAACGGATTCAACCAATACTGCAGGGCTACTAAATATTGTGACTCCTATGTAATGCAAGGTGCCCAAATGATTAGCATGTTATTGTGCGAAAATTTGGGCTTTGACACCACAGTCAAATCAATTCATGACTAACGAATTTTGGGCGTTGACACCACAGCCAATCAATTCATGACTAACAGACTTTTTTGCGGGTTTGGGAGCATTTCTCTGTGCTTTTCTTTGTGCGAAAATTTTGGGCTTTGACACCACAGCCAAATCAGTTCATAATTAACGAATTTTGCGGGTTTGGGAGCATTTCTCTGTGCTTTGCTCTCTGTAACTCGTAGCAAAGCACAGAGAAATGCTGTAAACTTCATCCACGAGGGAGGGATTTTGCATTTCCTTGGGTCACCCTATTTGCGAAGGCAAAAAGCTCCGGGTAATGAGCAAAACGTGCATTTCAGCAGGGATTCGAAGGACCTAAGTAATAAATTAGGCACTCACTTGCTATAGTGTGGTGACAACAATGGAACAGAAGACAGCAAATCATTAGGGTTGGCCAGAACCGTATATATACACCGTATATGACCGTATATTTGGTGACTTCCCTGCCAAAAATACTGTATATACACCGTCTATGTATGTGGTTCTAGCCAACCCTACACATCACACATCAGCTACAACGGTTGCAGTCCTGCTGGTTTGTGTGGGTCTTAGAAAGACAATAAACAATAGATTTTGCAAGAAGGACTGTGTCCCCACAGCTGCTTGCATGCAGGTTCGTGAGAACTGGAAATGCATTGTGGTGAATTGTTGTATGATACACACACACACTTTAACGATGGACTGTGTCACCACAGCTGCTTGCATGAAGGCCTAACCCTTCTGGCCAACCCTAACCCAACTAAAGTGGTGGTGGTGGTGGTGGTGGTGGTGAGAACTGGAAATGCATCGTGGTGAATTATTGTATGACACACACACTTTGTTGTATGATACATACACACACTTTGTTGTATGATACACACACACTTTGTTGTATGATACACACACACTTTGTTGTATGATACACACACACTTTGTTGTATGATACACACACACACTTTGTTGTATGACACACACACACTTTAAAGATGGACTGTGTCACCACAGCTGCACACCTGCTGGACGGTGCGGGTGGGCAGGTAAGCGTTTGCGATGGCCGCCCAATCGGTGCCGAAGCGAGCGATGCCTGAGAGCAGAAAATACAGAGGCAATAAGTGAGTAGGTAGGGTTGGCCAGAACCGTATATACACACCGTATATGACCGTATGTATGGTGATTCCCCTGCCAAAAATACCGTATATACACTGTATATACCTATAAATGTATGGTTCTGGCCAAACCTATGAGTAAGTAACAGACACAGATGCATTTAATGGCGGGCAGTCTCGTGTTCGTTCGGTTGTGAACAAGACTGAGCACAAACGTATGCAATGATTAACATGACCGAAGCCAGAGCGAGCAATGCCTGAGAGAGAAGAAGAAGTGATGGGCGCCTGAGTAAGAAAAAATATGCATTTTATGGCGGGCAGTCTCATGTTCGTTTGGTTGCGAACACGACTGAGCACAAAACTTATGCAATGAAAAACATGATTGAAGCCAAAGCGAGGGATGCCTGAGAGAGAAGAAGAAGTGATGGGCGCCTGAGTAACAGATACAGGTGCATTTTATGGCGGGCAGTCTCGTGTTTGTTTGGTTGTGAACACGACTGAGCACAAACTTATGCCAAAGCACGCGGTGCCATGAGAGTAGACAAGGCAATGGGTGACTTAGACTTAGAGCCATAGATACGTTAAATTTATGGCATTTCAGTATCTCCAGTGGATTCCAGTGTGGTTTTGATTGTAGTTTCCAGTACGGTTTTCCAGTGTAATTCTTGGGCCTTATTTCGAGTGTGGTTCCAGTGTGGTTTCCAGTGTGATTCTGGGCCTTATTTCGAGTGTGGTTCCAGTGTGGTTTCCAGTGTGGCTTCCAGTGTGGTTTCCAGTGTGGTTTTGAGTGTGGTTCCTGTGCGGTTTCCTGTGCGGTTTTGAGTGTGGTTTTGAGTGTGGTTTCCTGTGTGGTCCTGGGCCTTATTTCGAGCGTGGTTCCAGTGTGGTTTCCAGTGTGATTCTGGGCCTTATTTCGAGTGTGGTTCCAGTGTGGTTTTGAGTGTGGTTCCTGTGCGGTTTCCTGTGCGGTTTTGAGTGTGGTTTCCTGTGTGGTCCTGGGCCTTATTTCGAGTGTGGTTCCAGTGTGGTTTCCAGTGTGGATTCCAGTGTGGTTTTGAGTGTGGTTCCTGTGCGGTTTCCTGTGCGGTTTTGAGTGTGGTTTTGAGTGTGGTTTCCTGTGTGGTCCTGGGCCTTATTTCGAGTGTGGTTCCAGTGTGGTTTCCAGTGTGGTTTCCAGTGTGGTTTCCAGTGTGGTTTCCAGTGTGGTTTCCAGTGTGGTTTCCTGTGCGGTTATGAGTGTGGTTTCCAGTACGGTTTTCCAGTGTAATTCTGGGCCTTAATTCACGTGTGGTTCCAGTGTGGTTTCCAGTGTGATTCTGGGCCTTATTTTGAGTGTGGTTTCAAATGTGGTTTACAGTGTTGTTTCCACTGTTGTTTCCAGTGTGGCTTTCAGTGTAGTTTGGAGTTTGGTTTCTAGCGTAACTTTACATGAGGTTCTAGCGTGGTTTTCCAGTGTGGCGTCCTTGTAGCTTCCAGTGTGGTTTTGAGTGTGCTTTCAATGCGGTTTCAGTGTAAATTCTAGTGTGGTTTCTGGCGTGGTTTCGAGTGTAACTTTCATTTCTAGCGTGGTTTACCAGTGTGGCTTCCAGTGTGGTTTCCAGTGTGGTTTCTAAAGTGGTTCCTAGTGTAATTCCTAGTGTGCCTTGTAGCGAGCACCAGCGGCGATGCACACGTAACTTACACACACACATTGCACACACACACACACACACACACACACACACACACACACACACACACACACACACACATACACACACATACACATCCAAGCAGGTGTGATGATGCACTTGTTTTAGTGGCGCATTTGTTTTCATGCCAGGCAGCCACGCACTCATGTAGGCGCATTTACTAACGTGTTTTCTGGCAGGCGGTCATGTATTTCTTGGGTAGGACCCACAACCAAACTGTCAATATCATGCAATCTAAACCGGTTGTCAGCATTTCTCATACACATGCACAAACAAATACACCCACACACCCACCCACCCACCCACCCCCATCCACCCACACAAACACACCCACCCACCCACCCACCGACACACGCACGCACGCACGCACGCACACACACACGCACACACGCACGCACGCACGCATGCACGCACACAAATACAAACACACACACCACACCTGCAGCTAGTAGCTGGTCCTCTCCAGGAGACCAGTACTGGCGTGGCATGGTTGGGGCGTTTCTGTAGTAGAGCAAGGGGTCCATGGTGCCCTGTGAGTGATGGCACGCAAGCAGCAAGAGGTTGTAGATTTCCTGTATAACGCGAAAGAAGCGCGTAGGTTGGATAAAAAATAAGGTCCATGGTGCCCTGTGAGTGATGGCACGCAAGCAGCACAGCTGTAAGTTTACAGAGCATTGCGCAAAAGAAGCGGTGTTACGTAGGGCCTAGAAAGGTCCATGGCGCCCTGTGAGTGCTGATATGTTGGTAATAATGCTAAATGGTATTGAGTACATGCTGACACATTGGTATCTGTGCTGACACATTGGTATCTGTGCTGACACATTGGTATCTGTGCTGACACATTGGTATCTGTGCTGACACAATGGTATCTGTGCTGACACATTGGTATCAGTGCTGACACATTGGTATCTGTGCTGACACATTGGTATCTGTGCTGACACATTGGTATCTATGCTGGCATATTAGTATCAGTGCCGGCATGTTGTGCTCTGCGCTGACAGCATGCTGACATCTGTGCTGACATGTCAATAATAATGCTGAATCGTATTGAGTGCGTGCTTTTTTTATGTCACAGGATCACTATGTGTGCGAATAAGTGCCCTTTTTAAGCACAGATGCTTTTTTTAGCACAGGGGGACCATGTGTGCTAAGAAGTGCCCTTTGTTAGCACAGATTCATTTTTGAGCACAGGGTCACTATGTGTGCGAATTTTCAGCACAGAGGGACCATATGTGCAAATTAGTGCTTTTTTAGCACAGATGCATTTTTGAGCACAGGATCACTATGTGTGCGAACAAGTGCCCTTTTTAAGCACAGATGTCTTTTTCAGCACAGGGGGACCATAAGCGTAAAAAAGTGCCCTTTGTAGCACAGAGGGACCATTTGTGCAAAGAGGTGCCTTTTTTAGCACAGATTCATTTTGAGCACAGGGTAACCATGTGTGTGCACATAAGCGCCCTTTTTTAGCTCAGGTTAACATTGTGTGCACATAAGTTTTGTTTTCAGCACAGGATGACCATGAGCGTAAAAAAAGTGCCCTTTGTAGCACAGGGTGGCCATGTTTGCAAGAGGTGCCTTTTTTAGCAAAGATTCATTTTAAGCACAGCGTGCCCATGTATGTGCAAAGAAGTGCTTTTTCAGCACAGGGTGACCATGCGCGTAAAAAAAGTGCCCTTTTTAGCACAGGCTGACCATGTATGCAAAGAAGAAAACCAATAAGGAGGCCATATAATTGCATTGAATGCGTGAGAGCGGTTTTGGTACAAAATAAAGCAGGTGATATTACTTACTGGGGAGGCCATTCAAATGCATGGAACACATAACATCCTTCAGTACATTACAACAAGCTGTGCAAATAAAAGTGCTTTTGGGAGGGGAGGCCACAGAGATAGCCCCTTAGCGAACTATGCAGGCAATTAAGATCAACCCTCACACAAAATCCTCACACAAAATCCTCTTCAGCCATACGATACAAAAATAAATAACACTTCCCATTAAAACGTCGGATGCATTGTACATTGTACACAGGTGCCCTTCTAAAGATTTCGAGCTGAAGCTGCAGCACAGCCAATTAACAGGAGGGCCTAAAAATAGGCATGCCAGGGGGAAAACAGCTTGGTTTGCTTTTCGTTAATGCAGGCAGTACGCTCCCAAAACAGAATACAAACTTGTTTACCACAATGCGCACAGGTCTGCTTTCCGTTAATGCAGGCAGTACGCTCCAAAACAGAGTACAAACTTGTTTACTACGATGCGCACATTGCTGTCAGTTGAGAACGACAGATGTATTTTAATTTGAGAACGTGGCTTGCCCCAGAATCAAAATTGTTCACCACGATGCCTGCAGTACTCATACTCTTCTACATACCTGTGGCATGACCCTGTCCAGTAAGGGCAGCACAGTGCCCTCCCACACCCCAATGAAAGGGTGCACCCACTTCCTGCGTCGGAACAGCTTCTTCCGCTCTTTGCTACTACTGGCCTCCAGGTCAATGAGCTCCTGTGAATGAGGGTGTGCTTCAGCTGTGAATGCCTTGCTAATGGTGTGCATGACAAAGTGAAGGACGTTATTAAAGTTGCCTCCAGTCAATGAGCTCCTGTGAATGAGGGTGTGCTTTAGCTGTGAATGCCTTGAGAATTGTGTGCATGACAAAGTGAAGGACGTTATTAAAGTTGCCTCCAGGTCGATGAGCTGCTGCGAAAGAAGGTGTGCAATAGCTGCTTGTGCCTGTACAATTTTGTTTGTTGTTTGATCGGATCTGTTTGGATTTGTTTGGATCTGTTGTTTGATCGGATGTTTCAGATACAAGGAGAGTGGCCTCCAGTTCGGGTACAAGGAGAGTAGCCTCCAGACAAATGAGCTCTTTCAAGCTGCCAACAAAGCGTCAAACCACACTCTGCCAACACTGCCAGAGTCACCCCACACTCTGCCAACACTGCCAGAGTCAACCCACACTCTGCCAACACAGAGTCATCCCACACTCTGCCAACACTGCCAGAGTCAACCCACACTCTGCCAACACTGCCAGAGTCAACCCACACTCTGCCAACACGGCCAGCGTCAACCCACACTCTGCCAACACTGCCAGAGTCAACCCAAACTCTGCCAACACAGAGTCACCCCACACTCTGCCAACATTGCCAGCGTCAACCCACACGAATTCACCAAGTAATTTCCGACAGGAGCTGCCCGAACTGGATTCAAACAAAATTTATCCCCAGACCCCCTCACGAACCAAAATCGAAATTATAATAATTATTTTTTCGTGAACCTACGGTATATGTAAACCGGATGTGACCGTATGTATGGTGATTTCCCTGTATGCTATAATTACCGCAAGTACACCGTATATACGTACAAATATATGGTTCTGGCCCACCCTCCACACACATCTACATATCTGACATGAGCGACGTGGAAAAGCAACAGATGTGGTGACACAATCCCTCTGACGTCCCTCCTCCTAGTTAATGTGCGACTTCTTCTAAACGTAACAAGTTTAAAAACGTTTAATATGGAGGAGCAAATCAAAAAAGTTTTCATCTACGCATGAGAACTCGTTTGATTCGCTGCTCCTTAATAAATGTGAGAAGTGATTCTCACCACCTGCAAATTTTCCCCTTCATTTGCACACTGTACTTGAACCTGCAGCACTGACTTCTTCGCAGTCGGATTTGCGCATCCTATTGCATATAAACACTGGATGTCCACGCATACAGAGAATTCTGCTGGAAACTGTTGGTATACGCTGTACTTAAACCTGCAGCACTGATTTCTTCGCAATCGGATTTGCGCATCCTACTGCATATAAACACTGGATGTCCACGCATACAGAGAATCTCCAAGCTGGAACTTGTGGGTGTGTATTAGAACCTGCATGAAACGTTGCTAAAAAAGGGTAATCCGACAGATGCCATTTCTGTGCTTCGTGCGATATATATCCACGTAACACTGCAGCACTGATTTCTCCAGCACCGAGCACATACACCATATCATTGCAAAGATAATGGCTAAACAGGTAAATTTTGGTCATTTATGTAACCAATGCTTGCACACATACCTGCAGCACTGATTTCTCCAGCACCGAACACATACACCGTATTATTGCGAAGAATATGGCCCTTCAGGTAAATTTTGGTCATTTATGTAACCAATGCTTGCACACATACCTGCAGCACTGATTTCTCCAGCACCGAACACATACACCATATCATTGCAAAGATAATGGCTAAA
>Ga0307968_1000785_pt1 | contig 24180 bp, 25 predicted proteins | sample OrgLakmetagen650_FD_201834 | JGI IMG/M metagenome (GOLD analysis project Ga0307968, IMG submission 201834) | Saline water microbial communities from Organic Lake, Antarctica - #650 | ecosystem: Environmental > Aquatic > Non-marine Saline and Alkaline > Saline | place: Antarctica: Organic Lake...
CTATAGATGAGGACACAGGTGGGAGCAGGGGAGGATGTTTCAATGAGCCACCACCATGAGCCACCATGAGCCACCACGAGCCACGATGAGCCACCACCATGAGCCACCATGAGCCACCACATGTTTCAATGAGCCACTTTCCCAGCCAAGGGCAGTGCTGCCATTTTAGTCTGAGGACGTTGTATAGAACCATTTAACCCTTTTTCATACGTAGGTAGCTTGCAAAAATGTGCGCATGTATGCATGTGTGGTTGTGAGCGGCTGCATGTGTACTGTGTGTGTCGCTGAGGGGTTAAGCGTAGGGCTGGCCAGAACCGTATGTATGCAACGTATATTTGGTGATTTCCCTACCAAAAATATTGTATTTTCACCGTATAAATAAATAAATAAATATATATTTTTTTGCCATCCCTAGTTAAGCGTAAGGTCAACACAGCTGAAGTAAAAAAAAGAGGAAGGGTGCTAAGGAGAGGGCAGCTTGAGGCACTTCAGACTTGGCACGTGAGAGAGGGTAGTTAATATATGCGTGTGTTTGTGTGTGCGTGCTTGTGTGTGTGTGCGTGTGTGTGTGTGCGTATATGGACTATGCGCAAACAGCCTGCGCAAATGTAGCGTTTGAGCCTCGCTCACTTCATGCAATGGATGTGAGACATGGGCACATCTGCTGCTTTGCATGCTCTGCTGCTTTGCATGCTCTGCTGCAGCTGCTGGTGTGGCCCTACTAGATGAGAAGGCTGGTGATGTGTACGTGCACAGACACGTATGCATGCATGTGCAGGCATGCAAACAGACACACACACAACATGCACACAGCTCGTATGTAAATGCACAAACAGACACACACACACATTTCAGGCACACAACTCGTGTGTAAATGCACAAACAGACACACACACACTTCATTCGCACAACTCGTAAGTAAATGCACAGACAGACACACACACACACACTTCAGGCACACAAGTCGTAAGCAATTGCACGGACAGACATACATACACTTCAGGCACACAACTCGTAAGCAAATGCACAGGCAGACACACGCACACACACTTCAGGCATACAACTCGTAAGCAAATGCACAGACAGACACATACAAACAATTCAGGCACACAACTCGTAAGCAATTGCACGGACAGACAGACAGACACTACACTCGCACCTCAACAAAAGCCTTTATCCAGCTGTTTGGCACAGAGACGCGAGCGCGTGCCAGACCCCACATAATGTTGGCCATACCATGTGGGCTGAATTGAGGCATGCACCTGCAGTGTGTGTACACGCGCGCGCGTGTGTGTGTGTTTGTGTATGTGTGTGCGTATGTGTGTGTGCTTGTGTGTGTGTTGAGAATGTGTGTGTCTGTGTTTTTTGTGTGTATCTGCTACGTGTCTAACCCAACCACAGCCCTGCAGTGGGGGCGAGGAAGTGAGCACAAATATGGAGGAGGGTGGCGCCATTTTGCAACAACACGTCCCACACGTGACGAGTCATCATTATTGTTTGGATCCCAGGTAAGAGTGCAAGCATATAAGAGCTGCTAGGTACCGTGCATATGCTGCAGACCACCAATGTATATGGCCGCGTACTTGAAGGTTCTTCTACAGGCCTGTTGCAAACTGAATTGCCTGATGACAGCACTGGTCTAAGATTTAATTTAAAGGCGACAGACTGCATCAACCTTCGCAAAGCGAAGGTGGTTTTGCAACATCTACGCTATAGGAGCACCCAGTAACATCATGGACCTCACTGCTGTGTGGTGTGCACGATTTCAAACAGGGATCCTGAACTGTATCTGCACATGGCACAACTGCCAGCGCAAAAATGAGCGACATTTGCACACACACACACACACACACACGACACCTCTGTGCATGGCTTTTTTGGCAGGTGCAGATGACCGTGTACACGTATGTTAACGCTATACATGAACATTGTGACAGGGGGACCACTGAGTACACGGTCAAATGCGGCGTATGTATAGACGGATCTGGCCAACCCTATATACATGCAGGAGGACAGGATGCGCTTACAGCAAGCAAATCAGGTCCGAAACGCAAATACTGTTCAACCACTGTTCACAACACAGTAGTAAGTACCCACTTGTATCCCTAGCTTTGCCATCAAAGCACCCACTCATTAACCCACACAAGGACCCACTTCTGTGAGCGTGACAAGAAGAGGAGCACAGTATATGCAGTACCCACTTCTGTGAGCATGACAAGAGTGAGCGAACACAAGCAGATCTGTCTATGCAGTACCCACTTCTGTGAGCATGATAAGCGTGACAAGAAGAGGAGCACAGTATTTACAGCACTCACTTTTGTGAGTGTGACAAGCAGAGGAGCACAGTAAATACAGTACCTGCTTCTGTGCAAGCGATAAAAGTTAGCGGACACAAGCAGAAAGATTATATCAGAGGGGGGCGACTGACCCCCCATATGGGGGTGTATTTCAAATGTTCCCAGAATATGGGCCCCCTCATTGGCTACTGTCAAACTCAGTTATAAATGGTAGGCTTCATAGCAATTGAGTTTGACTGTTGCCAATGATGGGGCCCATGCTTAATCGGCTGCGGCGTGAACCCTACTTTTCACCACAAAACCTTCACAGCAGGCCACCCACCATTCCAAATCACATGATTTCTAGTGGTATGGAGTCCTTGTAACAAACAAATATTATTGCAACAAAAATGGAGTGAAACGGTGAAGTGGTTGGTGATCTAGGTCAACATATGCTGTTTTCCCATGCAAAGCCACTCTATTAGGGTTTTGGTGGCCAGCGTGGGCTTTCAGCCCAGCCAATTTGCACACAGAGCAGCCCACATGTATCCAAGCACATCATCATGTAACTCATAACTCCAGCTTCGAATTAGAGCAAACATGGTCACAATCGAATAAAAGAGCAGTGAATGGCCGGCTTCTGAGTGCAAAAAAGGCACATATTTGGACATTTCCCCAGTTGCCCCCCTCTGGGATTATATACAGTACCCACTTCTGTGCGAACGATAAAAGTGAGCGGACTGTCTATACAGTACCCACTTCTGTGAGAGCAACAAGAAGAGGAGCACAGTATATGCAGTACCTGCTTCTGTGAGCATGACAAGAGTGAGCGGACACAAGCAGATCTGTCTATGCAGTACCCACTTCTGTGAGCATGATAAGAAGAGGAGCATATTATATACAGTACCCACTTCTGTGCATGCGACAGGAGGGCTGCTTGTAGTGGTAGAGGGGGGTTCAGCTCCAATGTGGCAATGGCCCAAAGCAGGTTAGACAGGGCCTGAGGAGTGGGTAGATCTGCTGGGAAGGGTTGGGTGAGGCAGTGTTGCAGCGCCGTGAACATTGCGCCATCCCAGTCCTTGTTGAAACCACTGGAGCGTGGAGACAGCCTGCGTGTGATGTACGTGTGTGTACATGTGTGTGTTTGTGTGTGTGTGTGTGTGTGTGGACGCCTGTTGCAACAACCTGCAAGAGGGAGCAACGCAATTTACAAGGGTGAGAGGGTTGGGTGAAAAGACCTGCACCATCTTAGTTCTTTTTCTATAACTCCTGACACATGGAGACAGCCTGCGTGTGTTGTATGTGTGTGTACGTGTGTGTATGTGCAAGTGGACACCAGTTGCCAAAATCTGCAAGTGGAAGCAACGCAATCTACAAGGATGAGAGGGTTGGGTGAAAAGACCTGCACCGTATTAGTTCATTTTTAACCCCTGACACGTGGAGACAGCCTGCGTGTGTTGTATGTGTGTGTGTACGTGTGCATGTGTGTGTGAGTGGACATCTGTTTTAACAACCTGCAAGTGTGAGCAACGCAATTTACAAGGGCGAGAGGGTTGGGTGAGACAGTGCTGCAACCCTGCAGACAAAGCACCATCCCAGTCCTTGTTAAAACCACTGGAGCGTGGAGACAGCTTGTGTGTGTTGTATGTGCATGTACGTGTGTGTGCATGTGTGTGTGCGTGTGCGTTTGAGTGCAGGTGTGTGTAAGTGGACACCTGTTGCCAGAATTTGCGAGCGGAAGCAACACAATCTACAAGGGTGAGAGGGTCAGGTGAGGCAGTGCTGCAGCGCCGCATACAATGCGTCATCCCAGTCCATTGTTAAAACCACTGGCATGTTGAAACGGCATGCTTTATGTGTTTATGTGTGTGCGTGGAAGTGCATGTCTGCGCATTTTGTTGCGGTCTTTGTTGAACGGTTTTGGCAGTATTATGTGAAGGGAGTTCAAGTGATATCAAAAGAGCAATAATGCAAACAATGCAGAGCACATCTCTAAGGTTAATCAAAACCATATATGTACACCGTATATGACCGTATATTTGGTGATGTCCCTGCCAAAAAAACCGTGTATACACCGTGTATGTATATGATTCTGGCCAACCCTATACGTATCATTTGCATAACACCAACACTCGAGCAAATCTAGAACCTGGAACTTGAAGCAAAGGACAGACCTAGAACTTGAAGTGTAAGGCGAAAGTCTGCATTGCCTTGCACGACACACACACACACACACACACACACACACACACAGACACACCACCACCACACTGAACGTTAGGGGCAAATCAAACAATCCTCCAATTTTTTAAATCCCAAGAAGAGAAGAGTACAGGGCCTTCATCACTTATGCAAGCCAATACAATTGTAGGGTTGGCCAGAACCGCATATATATACGGTGTAAATATGGTATTTTTGGCAGGGAAATCACCAAATATACGGTTTATATATACGGTTCTGGCCAACCCTCTTCTGGCCAACCTTATAAAATTGTTATGAATGCGCATCAGAAGCCGGAGTCAGACCAAGCCTGCAACCCTCATTTTACGTAATCTTCTCTTGATATACTTGAAAGAACCTTGTTTAACACAGAGTACATGCGATTCTGGCCAGTCCAAGATTGATAGCAATATAAATTGCAATAGTGTGCAATGCTATCAGTAATGCATGCACATGCCTACTCACACGCATGCACGCTAGTATACACACACAAACGCATCACACACATACACGCGCACACACATGCAAACACACACACACACACACGCACACACGCACCAGTGATGTGCCAGCGCCCACAATGTGTTGGACAGGGACTGCAGGCTGAAGGAGGGCAGGTGCAGGATGCGTTTGCTTTAAAGAAGGAACTCACCTGAGACGTGCCAGCGCCCACAGTGTGTTGGACAGGGACTGCAGGCTGAAGGAGGGCAGGTGCAGGATGCGTTTGCTTTAAAGAAGGAACTCACCTGAGACGTGCCAGCGCCCACAGTGTGTTGGACAGGGACTGCAGGCTGAAGAAGGGCAGGTGTAGGATGCGTTTGCTTTAAAAAAAGAGCTCACCTGAGACGTGCCAGCGCCCACATCGTGTTGGACAGGGACTGCAGGCTGAAAGAAGTCAAGGCCGGGAGGGTGTAGCGGAAGAAGGCGATGCTCCATTGGCGCTGGGGCCTTACACCCAGACACGCCAGGGAGTAAATGATATTGCTGCAGGCCTGCGTGGGCGTGATGTTTTAGGTCAAGGTCTGCAGGAAGTAGTTAGTGCTGCGAGCCGGTTTCTTTGTGGATGAGGATGTGGCAATGAAAAACATGCGTGCCTTGGGCGTAGAAGATGTTGATGCAGGCCTGCGTGGGCGTGATGTTGTAGGTCAAGGTCTGCAGGAAGTAGTAAGTGCTGCGCGCTGTTTTCTTTGTGGATGAGGATGTGGCAATGATAAACATGCGTGCCTTGGGCGTAGAAGATGTTGATGCAGGCCTGCGTGGGCGTGATGTTTTAGGTCAAGGTCTGCAGGAAGTAGTAAGTGCTGCTCTTCGAGGATCTGGCAATAATAAACATGCGTGCCTTGGGCGTAGAAGATGTTGATGCAGGCCTGCGTGGGCATGACGTTGTAGGTCAAGGTCTGCAGGAAGTAGTAAGTGCTGCGAGCCGGTTTCTTTGTGGATGAGGATGTGGCATTGTCAATAGGGTTGGCCAGAACCGTATATACACACCGTATATGACCGTATGTATGGTGATTTCCCTGCCAAAAATACCGTATATACACCGTATATACCTATAAACGTATGGTTCTGGCCAACCCTAATTGTCAAACATGCATGCCTTGGGCGTAGACAGCATGATGCAGGCCTGCGTGAGCAATATATTTTTAAGCTTGGCCACAACCGTATATGTACACAATATATGACCGTATGCATGGTACTACCCTAGCAAAAAATACTTTACTTAGCCACACCGTATATGCATATGTATGTATGATTTGGGCCAGGAGAGGTCATCGAAACGCAGGCAAGCATGGCAGAGAGTAGGTTTTGTTCATGCAGGGTAGGGTGCAAAAAGTGGAAAGTCAATTATTTTAAAGTGGAAAGTCAATTTCAAGCAACCGAAGGAAACAGCCTGTCAAGTAAGATAAAAGGCACTCCTTTGTTATAAGTGTGTGTGCAAGTGTGTGTGTGAGTGTGTGTGTGTGTGTGTGTTTGCATGTGCGTGTGTGTGCGCGCGTGTATGTGTGTGATGCGTTTGTGTGTGTACTAGCGTGCATGCGTGTGAGTAGGCACGTGCATGCAGTGTATGGAGGCACACCTGGCTGCTGAGGGCTGGTATGAATACATTGCACTGGTACAGCAGGTCATCAAGGATGTGTGGATGTGTTTGTGTTGATGAAATAACACAAGTTTGTGCACATGCACGTGTGGTTGCTAGCGTGCGTGTGCATACGTGTGCGATGTGTGTGTATGTGTATGTGTGTGTGTGTGTGTTTGTGTTCATAAGCATGCATGTGTGTGCATGCCCACCTGGCTGCTGAGCGTTGGCAAGAACTCAATGGACAGGTAAAGCAGATCATCAATGATGTCGGTGTCGGCCAGCTTTAAGCAAGCGAGGGCGTGGAGAATGTTGGCAATGCCTCGCCCATCTACCTGAGTATGGGCACACATCACGTGGCTGTACGGTTGAAATCATTATTCGAAAATGGTCGCCCACCTGCGCATGGGCATACATTTGGTGATCGCTACGGCCAAGATGGTCATTCAAAAATGGTCGCCCACTCGTGCACGAGCACACATCACGTGCTCACAATGGATGCGGTTCCTACGTAAGGGAATGGTTTCCTCCGTGCACTTAACCACCGTGCACGGGCACACATTACCACCTTGCACGGGCACACATCACGCGCTCACAATGGATGCCGTTCCTACGTAAGGGAATGGTTTCCTCCGTGCACTTTACCACCGTGCATGGGCACACATTGTGAGCAGGCTCACAATGGATGCGGTTCCTACGTAAGGGAATGGTTTCCTCCGTGCACTTTACCACCGTGCACGGACTCACATTACCAACGTGCACGGGCACACATTGTGATCAGGCTCACAATGGATGCCGTTCCTACGTAAGGGAATGGTTTCCTCCGTGCTACTCACCCTCCTCCAAGCATACTACAGACCCCCCTTCCTGCCTACTCAGCTTCTCGTCTTTGCCTCGTAACTAACCCCCCTTCCTGCCTACTACACTCCTCCTGCCTGCCTCAAATATACCCCCCTCCCTGCCTACTACACTCTCCTCCCTGCCTCATCTTCATCCTTGTCCCTCCCTGCCTACTACACTCCTCCTGCCTGCTTCATACATACCCCCCTCCCTGCCTAGAAACACTCCTCCTCCCTGTCTCATCTTCATCCTTGTCCCTCCCTGCCTACTACACTCTCCTCCTGCCTGCCTCAAATATGCCCCCCTCCCTGCCTACCACACTCTCCTCCTGCCTGCCTCATATGTACCCTCCTCCCTGCCTCATAGTCACCTTCATCCCTTGCCTGTACATAATTCATCCCTTGCCTGTACATAACTCATCCCTTGCCTGTACATCACTCCTCTCTTCTCCGCTCCCCCAGGGATTGCCAAGGCTTCCCCCCCAAACAGAGTATACCCACCCTTGCACAATATCCTACACTTTCTCCAGGCAAACTAAAATGATGCTCGACAGACGTACCCTCCCGTATCCCCCCCCCTCCTTCCTGCCTACAAGCAGCCCCTGTCACAAACCTACCCAAACACCAACGCTACACCACCACCCTCCCTACCCCACCTCCAGAACCGCCGGCTGCAGCAGCAGCAGCAGCACCCACACACAGCAGCAGCAGCAGCAGCAGCAGCCCTCTTGCAAGCAGTCCCTATCACCAGCGTGTCCCTATCACCAGTCCCTATCACCAGTCCCTATCACCAGCGTGCTCAAGCAGTTCCCTCACCAGCATGTTCAAGCAGTTCCCTATCCCAGCGTGTTCCCTATCACCAGCGTGTTCAAGCAGTTCCCTGTCCCCAGCATGTTCAAGCAGTTCCCTATCCCAGCGTGTTCCCTATCACCAGCATGTTCAAGCAGTTCCCTATCCCAGCGTGTTCCCTATCACCAGCGTGTTCAAGCAGTTCCCTATCCCAGCGTGTTCCCTATCACCAGCGTGTTCAAGCAGATCCCTGTCCCCAGCATGTTCAAGCAGTTCCCTATCCCAGCGTGTTCCCTATCACTAGCATGTTCAAGCAGTTCCCTATCCCAGCGTGTTCCCTATCACTAGCATGTTCAAGCAGTTCCCTACTATTACCAGCATGTTCAAGCAGTTCCCTATCCCAGCGTGTTCCCTGTCACCAGCATGTTCAAGCAGTTCCCTATCCCAGCGTGTTCCCTATCACCAGCGTGCTCAAGCAGTTCCCTATTATTACCAGCGTGTTCAAGCAGTTCCCTATCCCAGCGTGTTCCCTATCACCAGCATTTTCAAGCAGTTCCCTATTATTACCAGCGTGTTTGGGCAATGTTTTTACGACAAATTCCTCCGTACACCCACCTCCAAGATCAACGGCTGCAGCAGCAGCAGCGCACGACGTGCCAGCTCGTGTGCGTGCTTACGGTTGATCCAAGATGGTGCTGCTGTTGCCGCTCTTGCTGCTGCTGGTGCTCCACCCTTGCCCCTGCCCTCACTCCCTTCTGCTGCGTGAGCAGAGGACCCCCTGCCCCTACTCCTATCCCCACTCCCTTCTACTTCGTGAGCAGAGGATGCATGCTGAGCTTGGTGAAGGGGCTTAGAGCTATTCTCTTCCTCAACACCTCCTGCCCTAATCCGAGTGCCTGTACCATCACCCTCTCTCCTTGTGCGCACCCCGGCTCCCATTTCCCTCCCTCCTCCTTTGCTCCCGTCTCGCTTTTTCTGACCCCCTCCCCCCTCCCCCTCCCCACTTCCACTCCCACCCTTTCCCACCCCTCCCCCTCCCCCACTTTTGCTGCGGCTCCCCTCCCGTCCACTCGACCCCCCCCCTCTCCCTCTCCCTCTTTCCTTTTCCTGGAAAAACGACAGCTGCTCGTGTTGTTCAGTCCCGCCTTCTGAGTCGTTGCCCATGGGGGGTGTTGAGATGTCCCCTGGGGAGCCCGCTCCTTGTTGTCCATCTGTACCCAGACCACTCAGATGACCTGCTACTGTGCTGCGCGCTGCACGAGTGGGCGATACGCTGTGCTGAGCCTGTGTGGAAAACGTGGCATTGCTGCTGTCAAAGGCAGCTGGAACTTCTGGGGGCAGCAGCAGGATGTCAGCTCGAGATGGGGGTGCTGCCAGTGCGTGATCTGGTGCGTTGTTGGTGTTGCTGTCATCGCTGTCAGGGTTAGGCTGTCCGTCAGCGGGAGCGTGCAGCGTGGTTTGTGCAGGAGGGATGTACTTTTCGTGCAGCAGCTTGGACAGCCTGTGAGCATGTGTGTGTGTGTGTAACAGTTCACTGAGCCAGGAGCAGAGCCGGGGTTTGGCCTGCCTTTGTCACGTGGCCTTAGCTGGTGGAAAGATGATACCTAGCCTACTTGAAATACATGTACAAGTGATTACGACGGGCGCAAGGTTTTGGCCTGCCTTCGTTCGACGGCAATTAGCTGGTGCAACATGATACCTAGTTGAAGCCTAGCCTAAATAAAGTACACCTGAGAGTGAGCTTTCACAAGGCTCTTCTTCGATTTGCATGCTTACAAGTTTTTGGCACCAGGTATGATGCGGTCAGGTGCGCAGCTTGCAGAAATAAGTGCAGAAAAGTTGAGCACGCGCATGTTCAAAGAAGTGTGCCAAGCCACAAGTCACTCCCGTTTCAAAAATGACAGGCCACATGCACATGCGGGGTGACACGCGCGAGCTCGCACACCTAGACAGGAAGGCAGTGATGTGTATGACATTCATGCTGCTCCCGTGCTGCTCCATCAACGCCTCCATCTCTAACAGGCTGTGAGCATGGCTGATGTCGGATGTGAGCATCCTTTTCAGCGCATCTTGCTCCATGCGTCGGTGCGTGCGGCCTCCTCCTTCGTTCCTGGGGCTCATGATTGCAGCCATGCTCGCTGCTGAGCTTAATGCCTCTGCTTTTGAGCCAATATTCAAAACAGGAGGCAACAGACCATGGTCATGCTCCTGGCTTGCCTCTGACGGACTGAGAGGCAGCATTCCCTGCTCAAGGCTTCCCCAAGAACCAGCCTGCGGTGTACCATGCTTGAAATCCTGCTGCTGCTGCTGCTGCTGCTGCTGCGTGTGGGTGCTGCTGCTGCTGCTGCTGCTGCTGCTGCTGCTGCTGTGTGTGGGTGCTGCTGCTGCTGCTGCTGCTGATGATGATGATGATGCTGCTGCTGATGTGCTGCTGATGCGCTGCTGCTGCTGCTGCTGATGATGATGATGATGATGATGTGCTGCTGGTGGGCGCTGCTGGTGGTGGGCGCTGCTGATGGTGGGCACTGCTGCTGGTGGTGGGCGCTGCTGGTGGGCGCTGCTGGTGGTGGGCGCTGCTGCTGGTGGGCGCTGCTGCTGGTGGGCGCTGCTGCTGGTGGGCGCTGCTGCTGGTGGTGGGTGCTGCTGCTGGTGGGCGCTGCTGGTGGTGGGCGCTGCTGCTGCGGATGTGCTGCTGCTGCTGCTGCGTGTGGGTGCTGCTGCTGCTGCTGCTGCTGCTATGTGTGGGTGCTGCTGCTGCTGCTCCTGCTGCTGCTGCTGTGTGTGGGTGCTGCTGCTGCTCCTGCTCCTGCTATTGCTGCTGCTGTATGTGGGTAAACCCTCCCCACCCAATTTTTTTCTGCGTTGACTGCGGCCCAGGAAGAACGTAGCAGGTGGCTTTTTCTTGAATTTTTTCCCGTGCGGGCTGGCTAATGTTGCAGGTGGCTTCACCTGCTTATGTGCGGCAGCAGAGCATGTTTTCACCCTGCTTGCATGGACGGTGTTCGTGTTTGGGCATGCACACGCACCTGGTTTGGCTGCACAGCACACACGCAGCAGGATCTTATGCTGCTCCCTCCCAAAAGAATGTGTGGCTGCATTTAGGTTAGGTAGGTGATGATGGGCCATGACTTAGGCAGAATGCCAAGCCCCGCGTACTGTTTGTTGATCTTTTTATCATTTTAATTCATGTTTGACAATTTATGATTGATGCTGTTTGCGTGAAATTCGCTTGGTAATTTTTCATTTCTACGCAACCATTGCCGGGTTCTGGCCATCTAGCTTGAGAAACCCATGCACAGGCGCAAGAATTTCCCAGGAATTTTTCAGTAGATGCGTCGTAAAAACATATAATTGAAGTTGGACATAAGGGGGTGTTGGGCACGACAGCTGGCTTTCTGCTCTTTTATCTCATCGGCGTATGATGGAACGTAGAAATAAATGTTGCTAGATTCGGAGTCATGGTAGAAATATTGAGCCGAAAAACGAAGCTTTAAAAAGTAATTTGTTTTGTCACTAGTTTGTAACTACTATACTAGGCCACAAAGGGTGTGTGGTTAATTCAGAGTTTGCTAAGGGGGTGCGGTTAATTCAGAGTTTGTAAAGGGAGTTGACCTGTTGTGCCCGCCAGTGCACCGGCGTCTTGTGATGTAAATGCTAAATGCATCAATTTTCACAACGTTGATAAAATAATTGCCAGGAAGGTTGTGGATACTTCAGAAATAATGAGGCGGAACGATGATGATATATAAATGAAGCATCAGTATTTTATGGTAAAGGCCTGAGGAAATTAAGATGACTGAAGTCCAACCCATATCTTACATTCACAAACTGCGTAGCTTCTCAATCAAAGGAAGAGAGTGAGGAAATAGTTCAAGTTGGCATGAATGCAAAGATGGACACAAGCAAAGAATTGCGTTGACCTGAAATGCGTCCAAACTTGTTGCTATTGGATATGCAAGTGCCGCCGTGCAACATCAGGTCATCAAAGCATCGTGGGAAATAAACTTGAGCTTCAGCCTCAGATCATCAACTGCAACGTTTGGACATCTATACACATGTTTGGACACAAGTTTGGACACAAGTTTAGGAAGCAAACTACTTGCATCACCAAACGCGACGCCCGCCAAATCCTTGTAGAGCTCTCCCAGACCATTGGCTTCATATTGACAATGTTTATACGATGGCATTTGAGCAAATCATACATGTTGGGGCTAGCAGTGACGCCAATCTGGAGTGGAAGCTTTTCAAGTTTGAGCAAGTTTGCCCAAACTTATCTCAAACTTGCCGGGCCAACAGCACAGTGCTGTACTGCTCTGGCGTGCGTGGTGCGTGGTGTGCGATGCGTGGTGTGTGTGTGTGTGTGTGCGTGCGTGTGTGTGTGTGTGTGTGTGTGTGCGTGTGTGAGTGTGTGTGTTGGATCAATCCAAAAATTCCAATTTATTGATCGAAGGTTGTCGTAATAACTACCACCATGTACCAGAGCGCTGTCCTGACAGACAGATAGTCCTCTTGCACCAGCCCACCCTGCAGGCAGATAGCACAGTCGTGGATGTCGCAAACCCTAACACTCATACTCGATGTAGGTGTCTGCTGATTGCGTAAAAAAATCCTAAACCCAGATCATGAATGAGTCAATAGGACCCACCCAAAAACCACCCCTTGCCATGCACACACACACACATACACACACGCATACACACATACACACACGCACACAGTGCCCCTGGCTCTCACATTTGCTGATCGTACTTCTTGCAGACCAACACTTTCTGAAAGTGGAGTTGAGTTTTGAAGAGAGGGTCTATCATTTCTGGGCAAGAATGCAAACACACAAGATCGACTGCGTCAGATCAAATTCAAAATCAGCGTTTTGTGCTGTTATGCAGGATCTCATGAGCACAAGCTTCTCGTACAGCTTTGATCAGAGCTGTACAAAAAGCTTGAGCTGGCAAGCAGTTTCAGTGGGTGGACGGGGACAATGTGCTCCTGGTAGTCCTTGCTTGCCGGTATTGACCAGTGCTAAGCTTATTTAAGGCTAGATGTCAGATGATTGTCTATACTATAACACTGTGACACTGTTTGAAAGTGATTTGTAGAAAACACACACACACACATATCACACAACACGCACACGCACACGCACACGCACACAGGTGTGTGTGCGCACATGTTCACACAAAACAAAGCACACGTTCGTGCAGGCACACGCCCAAACAATGGAAGCCGTTTGGTACAGCACCAAGTTTATCCAGTTATCTGACTGGATTAAAGAGATATCCTTGGTCACTGAATGCAGAGTGTAAATACTACTGGCATTAAATGCTGATACACTGGAAATCTTGTTAAACATTTCTTACTGTGGAGACCTATGCTCCTTTCACGAGAGGATTGCTTTGCACTACTTCTCCTGTGCTCATCTGCTTTGCGTATTTGTTACTCTGCATTATTCTTGCTGCGCAATATTTCTGCTGTGCGTGTCTGCTGATATGTACCTTCCTGTTTTGCAAATATTTACATCTCCTCAAAATAGCAGGCAGACACCGAGGTTGCCAAGGGGCACAGGTCTTCATCAGCACGCTGCTGTGGTGGACGTGAGTCTGGTCTTCCCATACTGTTTCAGCTATGACTGGTCTGGTAAAAGAGCATACGTTCAAAGAAAAGCTGCGGAACTGTGAACCCATTGACCTCAGTCGTTTTGTTGTGGACCTCAGAGAGAGACATGAAATTTTGGACACCCTACTCTGATGGCCCAAGAGAGCACAACAGCAAAATCCTCACTTATAACAGATGGTGTGCACTGCCCCTAAAAAAGGCTCTGGCTACTCGTTCTCCCTACAGCCTTCTTCCCAAGTACACGTTCCTTGACCTCCCACAAGATGTCATTTGCAGTGTTGCCCGTTTCAGACTGCGTGTCCACACCCTTCGTTTTGAGACCGCAACATGGAGCCGTAGCTCCTCCCCTACCTGTGGTTTGTGTAAGACTGATGATGTCCAGGATGAACAGCATGCTATTTTCCACTGCACGCACCCCCATACAGTGTCTCTTCGCAGAAGATATGAGTCCTTATTCTCAGAGATGACAGGAATAGAAGGCCTTATGAGCTCGGGATCTGTGACAGTGTGACTGGCGCACTATTCAGGATGAGGAACTTTGTTGGACTGTCCGCATGAACATCTGGTCAGACTTCGCACACAGCAACAGCTTACCTTCCCACCTCAGTTTGAGGACCTTTATGAACCAGCCTGATATTTTTGGTGTTGCCTCTTTTGTAGCTAGCCAAGTGCCTAAACCTGTTCCCTTGATTTTTCTAGCGTTTTTTTGGTTTGATTACAGGCTTTTCTCCAAGCTTCCGCTCAGATGCCCACCAGAGGCATATATAGTGATTTTCTAGCAAAGAGCGTCAGCAGATTCATTGCCTTTTATACCTGCGTGAGATTTGACAATGTGGAAATTAATGGGCGATAGTGACTGGTGGATTGCTTTGGCAATGGATCGGAGGACATCTCCCTGGATGTGGTGGCGGTGGAGGTTTGGGTGTGACAGCTGCTACTTTTTAATTTGATGCATTGACTTTAGTATGGTATGGTTAAACCATACCATACCATTGAGTTTAGGCTATCTGTGGCTATACCACATAGACAGTGACCACAAGTCCCTACGAATCGCTCTACCGCAGATTCCCGCACCTACGTAATTTCTTGGGCTCAATACCATCAGACCAATTTTAATACGCAGAATCACTCTTCTGGAACAGTATACAAACGCCCCTTCCCGAACACACTTGAAAAGTGCATATCATTGCCATGTGGAATACTGAAGGCAGAAACTGCCTCAATGCTTGCAACAAAATTGGCTAAAAGAGCTTGCCAAAGTAATTCCCGAGGCAAAGTAAGAAATCAATTGCATCCATAACGATTCCTACCCCTCTGCACTTAGCACTGAAGAGACCCCTGGCCTTAGTAAAATAAGGAAACTACCCAACAACCACCTTCGTCAAACCCCACAAGGCCTCCAAGATGAAACAAGTGCCTTGGACCAACCACAGTGCTCTAACGAAGCGACCCAAAAGAGCTCCAGCCCAAACGTGATCTGTAAAGTACAAGATTGGCGGGACTGGACCTACCTACACTGATGGGCCACTGATGGAAATCAAAAAAAAAACACGAAGAAGGGCAAGAAACAAGATCAGGCGTCTACCACCCTTGCTTAAACGTATCCCATTTTGTGAACCTAAGAGGTGTAGGTATAACCAGCACCATCTCACGTGCAGAGCTAGCTATAGCAGCCACAATCATTTCCGGATACACCCATGGCATCCTTTTAATATATGAGGGAGGAAACATGAAGGTAGCAGTTGCCTATGTGCTAAGGGCAGCAGAGTAAATAGCATGCCTTGTTGCTAGATGCATGGTGTTTCCATGGTATATGGGATGGCAAATAGAGAAACAAGTGAACTTGGAGGAGAAGGTGTTGCAGATTACTTCAAAGGCCTTGTCTCTTGAGTGTTGAGCAGGCCTGAGTCTCTTGAGAGCATCATTAGCCAGAACTGAGTTTAGCAAAGCACGGTCTGGGTTGGCTGCATTCCATGGTTAAATGCAATCAGCATGCACTAACTTGAAGGCGGTACTTTAATACTGTATATACTTAGGTTTGGCCAGGAGGTATGTGACGGTCGAATATTTGGTAATTCCCCGGCCAAAAATACTGTATATACACCGTATATATATGATTCTGGCCAACCCTATGTATACTGTATGTCTCTGAATGTAGATATTCCAATTTCCTGTACATCACAGCTGAACCCACAATAACCGCATTACTACTGCTAAAAGGAAAAAGATAAACTACACAGGCAGAGGAAATCACTCCCCACATTAATTTAGGAAAGGGAGCCACTTTGGTACCGGGTACCGAGACACTCCTCTACCAAAATGGCTGGATGCAAGCAGCATGCATTAAATGTTACTCTAAATTGTATGTTGTATGTTACTCAAAGCAAATATCCCAACCTCCTTCTGTAAATCACAGCTGAAACCTTAACAACCTTATAGATATTGCTACACACAAACAAAAGAAGAGTAGCTGTTAAGTAGCACCACAGTGAGCGAGGTATACTTGCCGATGAGTTTCAAGACTGCAACATTGAAACATGCCATATAAATGGATACATACGAGTGGAAATCTCCAGCCTTTCTCCATTTAAAAACCACTCTGTTACTGTACGTGGCATATGTCACATACTGTACCATAACATTTGCCGAAGTATACCGACCCTAACTTTTTAGTTTTTAGGGTCAACACATACAGCTCTACGCAGTCAACTCTGCAACCCAAGGGTGTGGCATATTTGACATACCATATCCTTAACTTACTTGTACTGACCCAACTCAAACAGCTCTATGTAGTCGACTCTGCTAACTAGGTATTTAGAAATTAACTCTCCTAACTGTTCAAAGTGAGCTCATACAGCTCTATGTAATCGACTCTGCAACCCACAGGGAGCACACTCCGTGGAACACAATGTACCTGCAAGCAAAGACGCAAAGTTTGCGTTTGAAAAGACACATTGCACATGTGTGCAAAGACACATGAGCAAGTCTGTAAAGACGTAGTGTGCATGTTTGCAAAGATGCATGTACCTGTAAGCAAAGACACATATGCAAGTCTGTAAAGACACATTGCAAATGTGTGCAAAGACACATGTGCAAGTCTGTAAAGACATAGTGTGCATGTTTGCAAAGATGCATGTGCCTGTAAGCAAAGACACATGTGCAAGTCTGAAAAGACACATTATACATGTTTGCAAAAGACACAATGAATGTATTGGAACGTAAAGACCCAACGAGCCTGTCTACAATGGGACAATGCAGCTTTTTTATAAGACACATTTTACGTGTTTGCAAAGGCACAAATACCTGCTTCCAATGCGTGGACAAAAGCGTCTTTTGGTTTGCTAATAAAACACGCAGGGTGATAAACCTCGACACTAAAAATTAGCGACTGTGCCAGGCAGCTATAATCGCTCTAACGAATAGACCAAAGCATGAGAACAGTCTGGTGCCTCAACATAGACACACACCTACACATGAACACACACACGCAAGTGCGCACACACACACCTTGAAGTTGTGTTCAGCCGCTGCTGACAGAAACTGCTGCTTCACCTCTTCAGACCTCAGCTCAAAGCTGACCAAGCACTTCGTCCTGGATTAAAACAAGAGAGGAGCCACACACAGAAGATATTTCAACGCTTTCATCAACATCGGTTTAACACAACTGTAAAGCTCCTTGCCACTAGCTGCACCTGGTTTTCTGACAAGAGGGGCTTGTTAGGCTACTCACAGACTTCTGTCTTCGACCAACAAACAAACTAGAAAGGGGAAAATTGTGCAGACAGTGAAAGTTGCCATATTGTGAAGACAAATACAGGAGAGACACAAACACTTCTTCACTTGAAATCGACTTAGCTCAAATGAACGGTACGGCAGTCCATATTTTAAGGTGTGTGTGTGTGTGTGCTCTTACCTAATCACCTCCTTGAGCACAGTTTACAGCGATTATCAAGTTTACAGAGTAAGCCATCAGTCAAAATGTGCGACTGCTAGGCTGCGTATGTAAAACATGTAAAAATTGGAAAAATCGTTGTTGTAGCACCAGACTTGTAGCACCTACAAACAAACCCCTGGAAAGGGAAAAAAGGCACAACGCTGTTTGTGACATTGCCGCACTGAATAAAACCAGAGGGGGCTGACTGAGCCAAAAAAAAGGGTTTTTTAAAAAGTGGATTGAGCATGGGCGCCAAAGTTTGCTATGTTAAAGCTTAGCACTCAGAGGCAGCCCTTGCTCTAAACTTTTGACAGCACCTGAGCTTGAACATAGCAACTTACGGCGCACGTGTCTGATTTTCCGCGGCGTGGACCCCACTTTCCACCACAAAATCTTCACAGCAGATCACCCACTCCACCAATTGGCATACTTTCGTGTGGTATGGAGTTGTTGTAATAAACAAATATGATTACAAAAAATCAAGTGAAAAGATGAAGTGCATGGTGATGTGGCTCAACATGTGCTGTTTTGCCATAGAAAGGCACCAAATTAGGGTTTGGGCAGTCAAGGTGAGCTTTGACTCCCGTCAATTTGCGCACACTGTGACTTACATAGATATAAGCACATCCTCGTGCAGCTTACAATATCAGCTTTCATTTAAAGCCAGAATGGCGTCAGTTGGCTGAGTGGGCAGTAAATGGCTGGATTCAGAGTGCGAAAAGGGCACATATTGGGACATTTCCCCAGTCAACCCCCTCTGGCAAAATATCCTGCATAGGTATACACCGTTTATATATTGCTCTGGCTCACCCTACATACTTGTATACAAAACAAATAGGATCAAAGGGTGCGGCTGTACGACGTGGAGAGAGACTGGGAACTACGCAAGGATGTCCGTGCACGTGGCATAAGGTGTGTGCCGTACTTGGAAGTGTGGATAGGCTTCGCCTGCTGTTTATTACGTGGAAGGAAAGAGACTGCGCTAGGTGTTTAATGCATGCGTTGGAGGACTCAAAGCTTTGTCTGTTTTGTCTGAACAAGGGTTGAATGACGTTGGGTTTGCGCTAGCTTTTTGATGCATGCAGTTGAAGGACTAAAAGAACATGTCTATTTCGTTTGAACGTGGTTTGCATCTGTTTGATTGACGTTGGGTAGTGACCTTTGTGTTTTAAGGATATGTCCAAACATGTGACATGAGGCATTGCCTAATATAGACAAGGTAGTGTGTCTAGTTGGCCCTTTGGTGTTGTGATGTTGTAATTGTCTTATGTTGTGAGCGACTGAACAGATACCTTGCGTACTCCAATTGCCATTGCCTCTCCCACATGCTTATACCTGGATTCCGCTGACAATTTGCCTCTCTCAAGCGAATATTTATTATGGCTCCAACTATAAGCAGTCAATCACACAAATAGCAAACATACACATTTGTCTTCGCCTTTGTCTTCCCTCTGTGTCTTGTAGGTCCCACCCTACATGGCGTTGCAAATGAACCTTTTCCACCACACGCACACACACACAAACACACATGCATACACCTTCCTCTGCATCTTTGATCCGTGGGTTGCAGGTGGACCATCACTGACACACACGCACACACACACACACACACACAAACACACACGCATACACTTCCTCTGCCTGTTTGATCCGTGGGTTTGCAGGTGGACCATCACCAACACGCACACACACGCACACACATGCATATACCTTCCTCTGTATCTTTGATCCGTGGGTTCGCAGGTGGACCATCACTGACACACACACACACACAAACACAAACACACACACACACGCACACGCACACACACAAACACACACGCATACACTTTGCTCTGCCTGTTTGATCCGTGGGTTTGCAGGTGGACCATCACCAACACACACACACAACACTTACGCACACACATGCATACACCTTCCTCTGTATCTTTGATCTGTGAGTTCGCAAAAAGGGCACAAATTCAGGCATTTCCTCAGTCAACCCCCTCTGGATTAAAACCCGTAAGAACAAGCATCTGCCAGGACCAAACGACCGCAATGAATTACTCACTTGCTTGAGCACAGGAGAGAGCACGCACGGACGAAATGTGGTATGCTTGGGCTTATGCCTTCCTGTAGTGTACGCAATACAGTATAGGCATGCTTGGGCTTACGCCTTCCTGTAATGTACGTAGGGTTGGCCAGAGCCGTATATATACACCGTATATGACCCTACATTTGGTGATTTTTCTGCCATAACATACCGCATACACACCATATGTATTATATATATGGTTCCGGCCTTCCTGTAGTGTGCGCAATAGAGTATAAAGGCTTTCAGTGACAGCAGCATACAAAAAACAGTGACAGCAGCAAACAGTGGCAGCAGCGAACAAAAAACATTGCAAGACCAGCTGCGTAGTAAATGAAACAACGATCAATCAACCAGGGGTAGCACTTGTACAGGGATCAGTCAACTAGGAGTCAATCAACTAGTTCATCAGGACTAGTTCAGGACTAGTTCAGGACTAGTTCATCAGGAGTCCATGAACTAGGAGTAGCACTTGTACAGACTATCAATCAACTAGGGGCCAGCAATTGCACAGAAAGGGAGTGCGCGCACATACACACGCACACACACACACACACGCAACCGCACACACATACACATACAAACTCTCACGCATGCAAACACATGCACACACTTACGCACACCCACGCCCACACCCACACGCACACAAACACGTACACGAACACGCACACACACACGAACACACACAAACATACACACACAAAGACACTATCTCCCTGGCCAACAACAGAGTGTGAACCCCCCCTTGCATGATGACAGAACCTCATGATTATTTGACAGGGCACGTGTCATGTGTCCGGCGCTTTGCTTGTACACTAATCAGTAATTGCATAGCCCTCTTTGCTCAAATAATGAAGGGAGTGGTCTTCCCTGCCTGCTTGAAAACAAGGTTCAAATAATGAAGGGAGTGGTCTACCCTGCTTGCTTGGAAACCAAAGTTGCCTACAGGTCAACCTTGCACACACTCATGCCACCTGACATTCAGCCTGGCCTGACCATGGACCAATAGGCTCTCAGGGTAGCCCATGGATCATTAAGATCAGCTCATGGACCATTAGGCTCTCAGGGCAGCTACCCTAGTACAACCTCGACAGGGACTCAAAATACAGTTTCAATATAAAGGGACTCAAAATACAGGGACTCAAAATACAGGGACTCAAAATACAGGGACTCAAAATACAGGGACTTAAATACAGGGACTCAAAATACAGCCGTTGTATATAGACTCAGCTGTCAATATTTTTGGCTGATAAACTTGGGGGGGTAATCTCTTACAGGTGAAGCAGGCATGTTAGGCTGGAGGCCTGAGTGTTTCCAAATTAAGGCGACCTAAATCTAGAGATTTTAAGCCAGAGGGCCCAATCTAAGGTGTCATAACTGGGGTTGGCCAGAACCATACATGTACACCTTATATGATTGTATGTATGGTAGTTTCCCTGCCAAAAATACCGTACACATACCGTATATATGTATGTATGTATGTATGGTTTGGGCCAACCCTAGTCATCACACTACACCTCTAGCAATTCTTGAACTCAAAAAAGTCTCAATCATAAGACACATCAACGCCTTTTTACACAGGCCTTTGAAACCCGAACTAGGTGCAACTACACAGCGCTAACGTACAAGCATCAGTGCCTTGTTCTACGCAGGCCTTTGTAACCCAAACCAGGTGCCACTCACGTTGTCAATGTACAAGCAGTCGGCGGCCAGCACCCAGTCGACGGGGGAGGTGGTAGCCAGAGATATGGCACGCTGCTCATACCCTTCTTTCCCCCACTCCAACTCTGCCACACTCACATCTCTGCGGCACAGCACAGCAAATCGCTGTTTTAAAAGCTGCGTTTGGCGACTGTGCTGTTTTAAGAGCTGTGTTCAGCAGCCGTGCTGTTAAAGGCTTTTAAAGGTACAAAACCATGAACATGGATGCAAATATGAAAGATGGCCAACAACCAGTCGGCTGAAGAGTGCGGTTGCTTGGGGTCAGACATTATCTTTTGCTGTCTATGGTTTATGTGTAGGGTTGGCCAAAACCGTTTATATACCCCGTATACGACGTATATTCGGTGATTTTCTTGCAAAGAATACCGTACATACACCGTATATATATGGTTCCGGCCAACCCTGTTTATGTGTGAGCTGTTTCAGGCAATAAGCTCACCAGCCTACCCTGCTTGGCTGCCATTAGCCCCCTTTATAAAGCCTTTGAGCCACAACAGCCGAACAATGAAATGCCCTGTAATGGATGGTAACAGCACAGGCTCTTTTCCTTGGTTATAATTGCAGGTGCATTTCCTTGATTGACGTGGGGGTGCCTTTCACTGCCTGTATTGCATTCTCGTGCTGCCTGCATAGTTATTCTTTTTCTCTTTTTCGTACAGCATGCGCACCTGCTTAAGTTGTTCTTCTCAACGTTCCTCTGAATCAACGGCAAGACTGACGCCTTGTCTGAGATGACCACCTGTGACGCGGATGGCGTAGGGTGGTGGTCGATTTTGCCGTGTGTATAGAGGGGTCAGGACTGCACACACACACACACATCCACATCCACATCCACATACACACACATACGTACACAAATGCACGCACTGGATCTGTATGTGATAAATCGGGCAACATGTTCGATTTTGCCTTGTGCAAATTTCCTGCAGATGTACATGCACGTCCATATTGGCCGCGCATTTTCAGCAACAATCATGTGCAAGTTGGCCAGAGCAGTACATACACATTGTACATGTCCCTACATTTTCAGAAGAGTGAAGAAAGCAGTGTGTTTTGCCTTGTCTAAAGGTCAGCCAGAACTGTACATACACATCGTACATGCCCGTTGTTCAAGAACTGTGAGGTGGGCAAGGCCGTGTGTGCAAGCTGACGTGAATGGTGCAAACACACCGTACCTGCACTGAACACAGAAATAAGAGATGAACACAGAAATAAGAGATGAACACAGAAATAAGAGAGTACCTGCACTGAACACAGAAATAAGAAATGTGCAATCAGCAACGTGCGTGAAATGAGCAACGTATGTGAAATAGCTGACCTGAATGGTGCAAACACACCGTACCTGCACTGAACACAGAAATAAGAATTGTGCAATCAGCAACGTGTGTGAAATGAGCAATGTGTGTGAAATGAGCAACGTGCGTGAAATGAGTAACGTGTATGAGTAGGGTTGGCCAGAACTGTATATGTACACCGTATACAACCGTATAGTCGGTGATTTCCCCCCAAAAATGCCGTGCATTCGCCGTATATATTTGATTCCGGCCAACCATATGCATGAGCGTATGAACGTTTAAGGTCTCCCTGCCAATACAATGCCGCGTATGCACCGACTACATTGCACAGTTATGGAGAGCCCTGTGTGTGTGTTTATGTGTGTTTGTGTGTGTGTGTGTGTGTGTGTGTGTGTGCGTGTGTGTGCGTGTGTGCAAAACAAAATGTAGACTTGCAAACTGTATATGGACGCACATTGAGAGGTGTCCGTGCCATGTCCATGCCGTGTATGCACTGACTGCATTGATTAATTATGGGGAGCCTTGTGGCTTTGCAAGATGAAATAGAATGTACATTGCAAGCTCAATTTAAACGCAAGACATTTCCCATTGCAGCAATGAGTGCAGGTGTATCTGTGCACAGCGTTGCATGCAGAAGGTGCAGATGAGCGTGCACTGCATCTACACGCAAGATAATTCCCATTGCAGCAATGAGTGCAGGTGCATCTGTGCACAGCGTTGCATGCAAAGGTGCAGATGACCATGCACTGCATCTACACGCAAAATATTCCCCATTGCAGCAATGAGTGCAGGTGCAACTGTGCACAGCTTTGCATGCAGAAGGTGCAGATGACCGTGCACTGCATCTACACGCAAGATAATTTCCATTGCAGCAATGAGTGCAGGTGCATCTGTGCACAGCTTTGCATGCAGAAGGTGCAGATGACCGTGCACTGCATCTACACGCAAGATATTTCCCATTGCAGCAATGAGTGCAGGTGTATCTGTGCACAGCGTTGCATGCAGAAGGTGCAGATGAGCGTGCACTGCATCTACACGCAAGATAATTCCCATTGCAGCAATGAGTGCAGGTGCATCTGTGCACAGCGTTGCATGCAAAGGTGCAGATGACCATGCACTGCATCTACACGCAAAATATTCCCCATTGCAGCAATGAGTGCAGGTGCCTCTGTGCACAGCTTTGCATGCAGAAGGTGCAGATGACCGTGCACTGCATCTACACGCAAGTTATTTCCCATTGCAGCAATGAGTGCAGGTGCCTCTGTGCACAGCTTTGCATGAAGAAGGTGCAGATGACCGTGCACTGCATCTACACGCAAGTTATTTCCCATTGCAGCAATGAGT
>Ga0307968_1000786_pt1 | contig 24180 bp, 19 predicted proteins | sample OrgLakmetagen650_FD_201834 | JGI IMG/M metagenome (GOLD analysis project Ga0307968, IMG submission 201834) | Saline water microbial communities from Organic Lake, Antarctica - #650 | ecosystem: Environmental > Aquatic > Non-marine Saline and Alkaline > Saline | place: Antarctica: Organic Lake...
TTCGATTCCTGCGTGGATTGCTAGACGACGACACACTTGGCTTAATTGGTGTGGGGAGGGGTTCAAATCCTGCGTGGATTGCTAGAAGACGACACACTTGGCTTAATTGGTGTGGGAGGAGCCTACACACTTGGCTTGATTGGTGTGGGGAGGGGTTCGATTCCTGCGTGGATTGCTAGACGACGACACACTTGGCTTAATTGGTGTGGGGAGGGGTTTGATTCCTGCATGGATTGCTAGGAGACTACACACTTGGCTTGATTGGTGTGGGAGAAGCCTACACACTTGGCTTAGTTGGTGTGGGGAGGGGTTTAAATCCTGCGTGGATTGCTAGAAGACGACACACTTGGCTTGATTGGTGTGGGAGAAGCCTACTCACTTGGCTTGATTGGTGTGGGGAGGGGTTCGATTTCTGCGTGGATTGCTAGAAGACGACACACTTGGCTTAATTGGTGTGGGAGGAGCCTATACACTTGGCTTGATTGGTGTGGGAGGGGTTCGATTCCTGCGTGGATTGCTAGACGACGACACACTTGGCTTAATTGGTGTGGGGAGGGGTTCAAATCCTGCGTGGATTGCTAGAAGACGACACACTTGGCTTAATTGGTGTGGGAGGAGCCTACAAACTTGGCTTGATTGGTGTGGGGAGGGGTTCGATTCCTGCGTGGACTGCTAGACGACGACACACTTGGCTTAATTGGTGTGGGGAGGGGTTTGATTACGACACGCTTGGCTTGATTGGTGTGGGGAGGGGTTTGATTCCTGCATGGATTGCTAGACGACGACACACTTGGCGACGACACAGGTCTAAAGGATTACAAAGCACATGTTTAAGGCTGTCCAAAGGATTACAAAGCAACACATGTTTAAGGCTGTCCAGAGGATTACAAAGCAACACATGTTTAAGGCTGTCCAAATGATTACAAAGCAACACATGTTTAAGGCTGTCCAAAGGATTACACAGCAACACATGTTTAAGGCTGGCCGCAATTGTGTACATATGCGCCACACACAGTGTGATACGCACACCTCACAGTATGTGCAGGCACCACGCAGCATGTGTAGGGTTGGCCAGAACCGTATATACACACCGTATATGACCGTATGTATGGTGATTTCCCTGCCAGAAATACTGTATGTACACTGTATATACGTATAAATGTATGGTTCTGGCCAACTCTAAGCATGTGCATGCGCACTTTCAATGTCTACACTTGCTGCCCACTTTTGTAATTTCCCACCACTTTTGTAATTGCCCCCCCCTTTGTAAAAGCCCACCACCTTTACAATTGCCTACCACTTGCCATCCTGCCGAGGGTAATTTCCTGCACCCTGGCCGTCCCCTGCTATTAGGCTGTACTATGAGCGACTCAGAGCAGGTCTAAATTCAAGGGGAGATCCTCTGCGCGTCATGCATAGTTCTCGTTCAAACCTTGGTACTTGGTTTTATTGGACCTTGGTACTGCCCCTTCATACTTGCCCATCGTACACAACAGGACAGCCAAATCTTTGTTAGTTTGTCGGCGTCCACGGCTGGCTGCTTTTAGTAAAACATATAAATAACACCAGCGTCAAAAGGGGCCAAATATGCAAGGTCAAAGCTTGTCCTGGCAGCGTGTTTTGTCGTTCATTGCCTGTTTATCAAGACAAAAAGAAAACAAATGATTGAATTTAGTAGAAAGTCATTGACCAACAGAATCGATGCTCCATGCCTCCGAATGCAGGCTGGTGGTCTGCAAAGTCAAGCCCTGGGTGAGTTTCATTCTAAGGCTTTGGAGTGTCCCTGTGCATACAGGCTAGCGGTTTGTTTGTGAGGACTCCCGACTTACTATTTGTCGGCCTCAAAATCCGTGCTTGCAGGGCGGCAACGAGGCTGCCCTTCAAGGCAAGAAGCAGAAAGGAGGCGGGAAAAAGGGAGGGGGGGCAGCTGCGTCAGGGGCAGGGTCACGCACAGAGTTTGTGCACACTCTGAACAGCACCGCATGTGCTGTGCCACGTATCATCGTGGCCATTCTAGAAAACTTCCAGCAGGTGAGGAGGGGGGGGGGGTGTCAAGCGCTGATTGCAAAGCCTGTTTGGTGTGGTTGACGCACACCTCAAACAGCACGTGCGGTGCAACGCAAACAGTTGTAGCTTGAAAATGTTTTACAGATGATAAAATGTGGAGTGAAGATAGCTCAGTGCTTGAGTCATAGTTTCTTTCCCGTTAAACATAATTGTGTGCGTGCGGGTGTGGCAAGTGCACACGCTCATCAAAAATGTGCCTGCAGGCGGACGGGAGTGTCGTAGTGCCGGAGCAGCTGAGACCATTCCTTGGGGGCTTGGAAGTCATTAGGCCTCCTGCCACAAAGCAGCAGGCCCCTCGATGAACAAGTACACTCGGTTAGACAGTTACCCTTTCTAGGAATGAAATAAAGGAATGGAAATTGAAGAAAAAATTACGCGGACTGTAGATTGTAGAAATGAATTATCTAGTTGGGATTTAATTTATGCTAGCTCCATACTAATGGCATAATACTGTCATCGGCTGCTGGCATGTAATTTTTTCTGTAAATTTCCATGCTGGTTATCCCACATTATTTTCTTTTCAAGTTGTTTGCGCAGGGGTGGGGGGTGTCTGGTGCGGGCACCTATGTAGCCCCCTCCTTTAATCATGCTGGCTGTGTCATCTCTACCAGCGGAGCCTTTTCTTTTCTTTTCCATGCTGGTAGCTTTTGCACCACATGCATTATTCTCCTACCTTCTTTCCTGTGCATAGCAGTTTGAAGCAAAGGTGTAGCAATATAGTCAAAAAGGTTGGGTTGCATTTAATTTGTCTGTATGCCAAACGGTCTGACTTGCTTTGCGATCAAAACTCAGTAGTGAGGGGCTTTCTTTCGGTTTATCTCAGTTTGAAAAACAAAGACTATCAGCCTGGCGTGGCTGCTTAGGGGTTTCAACAAAAAAGGTCAAACAAAATGATTGCACTTGTAGACTCGGAAAAAATATCAGTTCACCAACAGAATTATAGAGTACATGTAGAACTGGTGTGCCGTAGATGTCTGGTGCCTTTTCACAGAGAAACGTTTTGAAGGGTTCCTCGACGTGTTTACCAGCGCAGCTTTCCAGTTGTTTATTACAATGCAGCAAGATATTGATGAAGGTAGCATTATCTGGCGCACACGCGCAAACACAACATTCCCCAATTGGGCATGCTGGTTAAGGAGTTTAACGACACATAATTGACACATCATTACTTAATTTACACAGAAAAAACTCAACAAAACCTTTTCATAAATTTCGGTTGTGCCACCAGCAAATGACTGCCAGAGGTAGTGGCTCCACGGCCTCCTAGCACACCAGTTAATAAACCAATTTACGCGGGAGGAGGAGGAGATGATCGCGAGAAGCACGCCTCAAAATATGTCCCTCTACTCGCACAAACAATTTTTTCGCAATGTAAAACAGGTGTTCCGAGTTTACAGATTTTTGCCAAAATAATTTCCCTTTTTTTGCGCCCGACTTGCAAATGAGAAGAGCCATAATTATTTGAAATCTTATGACGCCTCCATATCTGCAAGAAAATCCCTACAAGGTAGTGATAGAATTCAAGAAGGGAAATGCGGGTTTCTCCGGCAGAGTGATTGAGCTGGTGTACGTACCCCAAGTTTTGCCCTACCAATTGAAGCTGCGCATTCCCCTTGAGGTGCGCACATCATGTACGGGTGGGGTAGTGTGTACTTGCTTGTGGGAAAAGGGGCCCCGGGAAGGAACTTCCTGCGTGAACTTCCATTCATTCAACATGCGAAGCTCATATGCTTTTAATGTTACAAAGACCTGCCACAGTACATTTGACTTCACACGCTGGTTAAACTCAACATTACTTTGGTCAAATAACTACACGTGCGCGCAAAGATATGGGGACCATTCATGGTGCAAATACAAAACTTGGCAAAGGTGAGCTTGGTAGTCAGTGCCATTGTTTCTCAGTCCTGCAACCATCCAGCTGTGATAGTTCTAAATTGAAAATTTTTCAACGAGCATACATCTCTACAATTGCATGCTTCATACATCATCATTCTTTCAACAAAAAACACAGGAGCACCCGTACACCGCCCGCCAGTCCCCAGACCAATGTAGGTATATGTAATATATTATTAAATTGCTATGCATGCGCAGCAATTAAGAAAATCTACAGGAGTTGATGTATGGGATTAAGAGAGTGCACCACAGGATTTATACATACTATTGCTAGCGCTCTAGGAACAAAACACCTGCCTTACATTCACCTGCCACGTGGTAGAAGGTCCTACACCTTCTTCCACAGGATAAGGGTGAAGGGGTGAATGAATTCTTCGAAGGGGGGGTTGTACTATGAGAAAGGTCCCCAATCTTATAAAACCTGCCCATGCAACAACTGCCTATGCAACATACTGCATGTCATATGTCGTCCCCATGCAAAACCCCCCCCCTCCTTGGCCACTAGTGCCAACGAGCCTAAATTAGCTACAACTCCCCATCGACCATTTTGGGATCAAATTTGCGTTGGATGGCTTAAGAATCCTTTGCGTGCCTTCCAAAAAAACAGGCAAAAAGACTCAGTGGGTTGATATTTTGCGGACAACTCTGGTGTAAACATGAGGATGTGAATTCGAACTGGAAAAGCTCCAGCCAAGTATGTAACGCTTCAAAATGCTTCACCAACGTCCGACCAGGCCACCAATTGGCCCTATTTAAATTTTATTGTAGGTATTCTTTGTTTTGGTCTGCAACTCTGGTAACAGAGACTGGGCTGAAACTCGCAGCAGGTATTGAAGCAATAGCTTTTTTTCCCCCCTGTGCCCCTTACGGGAGTGCCTCCCACTCGCCGGCAATCCCAGTACCCCTGCCCCAAATTCGACATTGCAGCATTGTTATATAACATTTATAATGCTTGTATACTGAAGCAGAGATCGATAGGGGGCAAATTCAGAAAAGCACCTTTTCGCTGCCAAAGTGGGTGCAAAATACGCACCAAGCCCCGGGGGGCCCACACAGCCCCCCAGAATGCCAAATTTCCGGTCAAATGTCAATAGCTTATTTGTAAAATCAAGTACCTTGCATTCAGATGAGGTAGAAGGGTCTTTGAATTGGGTGAATAGCTTATTGGCACTGTTTGGGGTGACTTTAGCGTGGGGACGACCGATAGTATACGTTTCAAGGCCATTAACTATTTCAGCAAGTGTTCATTATTATTTCAGCAAGTAATCATCAATTTTTCGGCGTGCCAGGTTGCTTCAACCTTGGAGGGCTTGCTTGCTTCTGTTGCATCGGCTTTGGCTTCAGTGAGCCCGATGGAGGCAGTTACCCTGTCTGGGAATCCAAGGTGAGAATACGTGAGCCTGAACTGGCACTGAAGGAAAAATAAACACACCAAAATCTGCTTTAAGTAAAGTGTGGACGTAAGTACTCACTAGAATTGATGAGGCCAACTGTCTTGCTGCAGGCAAGTGAGGCACACCACCCTCATGTGCTTGCCAGCTCCTTGATTATGTGTGTGATTATGTGTGTGATTATGTGTGTGATTATGTGTGTGATACTGTGTGTGATACTGTGTGTGATACTGTGTGTGATTATGTGTGTGCAAACAAGATACAAGATTACAAGATTACAAGAAAAAAGGCCTTCAGTCAAGAAGTATGACTGCTCGCCTGTTCATAAAGTAAAATAATGATTATGCGTGTGCAAACAAAGATGCAAAATTGACAAGAAAATCAGGCTGAGGCTCTTGACTCAGTTGTAGTAAGCGGTCCTTTATGAGATCCACATGATCTAGCTAGAGCTGCTGCTTTAAAAATGGTGCAATTGACCCGTAATGAGCACTACTCGCGTATGTAGTGTTGGCCAAAAATGTGTGTCTTGGATATGGTTGACCTTGGTTTGCCGCACCGTAATTTGCCGAATTTTGTACAAACTGAAATTTGGAGGTTAATACCACATACACATACATAAATACGCAATGCACACGCTTCTACATCAAAGTAAATAAAATATATTTTTTGTCACGTCTTATCAGTAAGTATGTCTCACGTCAATTCTGCGTATCCGAGTCGCTCAATTCAATCTCATGCATCAGGATCCCCAGCTAGCTAGCCCCCTTAGGATTTTTGGTGGGAGATGTTTTGTGGTGGCTTGAGCATTAATTAGTAAGGGATGGGCTGCCTTATGTTTATCAATGATGTATAAACAAACATCACTAACCCCTGACATATGCATCATGATGACGCCATCACTAACCCAAATCAAATACATAATGGTGACGTTAATTTCAATAAATAGAGTTTTGTCTTTTCCTTGCATATGTGAATGGTTAGGTTGTAAATGGTGCCACCCACCAGGTTTCACCCTACGTTACCCCCTCCATCCTATTATCTGTGTTCTGCCCCTTTCTGCGTTATTTTGTTCCTGTTTGCAGGCAGTAACTTTTGCTCAGCGCTAGTATCTAGAAGGGTTGTCCAGGATTGGTTCAAATATGGAATTTGCTGCAGGGATTTGTCAATTATACGGTCAACATGCGGTGTATATATATATATATATATATATATATATATATACACGGTTTTGTCCAACCCTACTAGTGCAGGTGGCTTCCTTTGTCCAATACCATGCCCCTACCTTTGCCCAGACTGGTTGCCATTTGAGCATGCACAATTTTGGAGGAACTTACTGGCTTCAGGTGTGTTTGCTGTTCTGCATCTGTATCAGCAGAGTGGTGTCTTGGCATTGTTCCAAGTCTTTGCATATTCCAGGTAATCATTCATTTGTCTCCCCTTTTTGGTTTTGCCGGAGGCGTGGCATTTAAATATTCAACCGCAGCCAGTCCTAACGCAGTGCCCTCTATTTTAACATTCAATCGCAGCCAGTCCAAACGCAGTGCCCTCTATTCAAACATGTAATTGCAGCCAGTCCTAACGCAGTGCCCTCTATTCAAGCATTTAATTGCAGCCAGTCCTAACGCAGTGCCCTCTATTTAAACATGTAACCCCAGCCAGTCCTAACGCAGTGCCCTATATCACATCACAAGTCTAAGGAAGGTCGATAACTTATTGGGTACGTGTAGAGTATGCTTCAGATGTGTTCTCCTCTTGAATGTTGACTACGTGCTTGGTTGGTCTTAACCTCCTAAGGTTTACCAAGCAAACTAGCCAACGATCAGGAGGAGATCACATTTGAAGCATTCTCTACACGTACCAACATGTTTGCCATCTTCCTGGCCCATCCTCCTGGTCCATCAAAGTCTCCCCTTGTTCTTTCCTGTGCATCCGCGTAGCTAATGATAATGAGGTACCCTGATGAGTGTTCCTTTTCCTCTTTGGGTATTGCACCACTGCTGCATGTTGTGTGTTGTCATGGCGCACAGGTGTCATGGCGCACAGGTGTCATGGCACACGGTTGTGTGTGCTTGTACCAACGTGGTGCACAGCTGTCATGGCGCACAGCTGTCATGGCGCACAGGTGTCATGGCGCACAGGTGTCATGGCGCACAGGTGTCATGGCGCACGGTTGTCATGGCACGCGGTTGTGTGTGCTTGTACCAACGTGGTTTGTAGGTAATTTGGTGTGGCAGGTGGATGGATGTAGCATACGTTGCAATCATGCAAGACTACTCATCACCAGTGCACCAGCATTGAGAGCAGTGCGAGAGTACATCGTGCACAGCAGACTGAGTTCGCTACTGTCGATGCGCAGGTGGACGTAAACCCTTCTTCAGTAGCAGGACTCCCAGGCGGGCCTTGCGCAGGTGCAGTGTTTCCCGCAATACGAATGACTTCCTCTCATGGGTGCTTATCTACTTTTTTCAAATTGAGAGGTAGCATTATTAGCACTTGTCACACACACAAAAAACGTACACTTTCAGCAGCTTTCAAGTCAGGAATGTTTTCTAAATGACTGCATCTTGAGACGCCGGTGGGTTGGTTTACTAAGAAGATTAGGCTTGTGAGGACGAAGGGTGCTATAAAAACGGAGAATACAAAAGAAGCTCAAGGAAAGAGCAGCGTCAGTTTGTTGCTTTGCAGACACTGGAGTACAAAGATACATACTGAACAAAGCAGACCTAAACGGAGCATCTCAGTTGCTGCATTCCAGCCAGCAACTGTTCAGCTACCCCATTCTACATCCCCGACCACAAATACGTCCATGAACACGTGTCTATGCTGCACAAAAAAAGTACAATGAGCCATCTTACAGACAGTTTGATCCTGTGCCCTACCTACTGGTGATGAAAATTGTCTGGTGCAGGCTTGTACTTTACCTCCTACCATGCTGGCTTATTACCATGCTGTCTTATTACCTAATGTGCAAACGACTGAGTTCCACGCTTGATCATGATGGCTGTGTTTGACGATGTCTTATTGCTTACTGTGCAAACGACTGAGTTTCACGCTTGATCATGATGTGTTTTCACATCTTATTGCTTATTGTGCAAACAACGGAGTAGCATTATTAGCACTTGTCACATATAACGTTGGAACTGAAACAGAGACTACCCTCTCATGGGTGCTTATCTAATATCAACAACGGAGCAGCATTATAAGCACTTATCACATATAACGTTGGAACTGAGACAGAGACTAACGTTGGAACTGAAACAGAGACTACCGCGTCCTCCCACCCTCAGCTGGCACCAAGCTGGTCACCTTCAATTCCCCTCGCACATTTTTGTTAAGCAAACCACACTCACTCTCCCCCCTCTCTTTGCACTTGCTTGTAGCAGAGAAGCCTCCGTCAGGATGCGCTGAAGTGCCCACCATACATCAGTCCCCTCCCCCTCCTTACAGCGCATACCAGCAGGCGCCCTACTACCCAGCTGCACCACCGCCTCCTCCTTATGCATATTATCCAGCGCCTGCTGTGCCGCCCTCACATACCAATCTCGCACCTCATGCGCCACCACAAGTCCCATACTTGCCACCACCCAAGTGCTGACATCAATCAGCTTACAGCAACAGACGAGGGCTCAACCAAAGCACACACAATGTACATAGGTATACATTATTTTTTTACTTTTCTCTTTCAAATCTCAACACGCCTGTGCCAGTCCTAAACTTAAAGGAGCCATAAATAGCAAATTTACCTGCACGTTGAGACGGAGTATACGTGTCGTTTTCCCCCTTGCCAGCTTCTCTTTTTTGTGCAGCATAAAAGTAATACCATGTACATAGCTTCTTTACCTTCCCTTTTTACAAAAACATCTTGCTGCTCTTTTTGCAAATGTTATACAACTTCCATTTTTCGTTTCTCCTTTTTGAATGAAATTTCAGCTGTGTTCACTGCAGAATTGTGAAGAATTTCCATCTCAAGTAGTAAAAAAATGAATGCCTAGATCTTGGCGGAATGATTTAAAGAAAAAGATCTTATTGCAGGCAGCTGTGACCATTTTAGGAGCCTATTCAATCTCCACGTCAACCTTTGATGGGGAGTGTCGCCATCTACCCTGCTAACATGCTGTAGCGCTTCTCATTGACGCGAATCTTGATACTCACAAATTAAAGAAACTTGAGAGTGACCTTCAGTCAAGTTCTTTAGCTGATCAGCTGCTGGCTGGTCTCGGCCAGCCATTAATAAGGAAGAATTTGTGAAGGGAAAAGTAGCTGCAAGAAGGGTAAACTGAAGACGTATTGTAGTTATAAGGTCGAGCCTTTGAGATGTCCTAAGAAAATATGTACCTATACAAAAATGAGTAATATTTCCTCAGCTTACAGACCTCTGGTGGAGGAGTATATGGTGCTTGGTACCAAAGTGGCTCCTTTTCCTAATTTAATGTGGGGAGAAATTTTCACTGCCTGCGTTGTATTTTTTTAGAGGTCTTTGCACCACAACAAAGACAACAACATAGTAGACAACAACATAGACAACAACATAGAAGAGCGTGCATCTCATTTAGATGGATCTGTCCATCTTTTCAAAGTGCATTACAGTGTACCCATGAGCCATGAATCTTGCATCAGTGCATGTGCACACGTGGGCCTCATCACACGCAAAGATATTGCTACCTCCAAACGTACAAGCCAAGAGATTAAACTCATTTTTTGGATGCTTAACCCCACACATTATCACCGCCCTACAAGAATGCCAGCCAGTCTCTAAAGAAAAAGTAGTGTCCCCCATTTACCATGTCCCCACCCCCAATACTGGAGTGGACACCCAAGAGATGAGACCTTCAGGGCAAACTGCAACGCCTTATCCTCCAAGTTCACTGTTTTCTCTGTTTGCCATCTCATTTACCATGAAAACACCATGTATATAGCAGAAAGACATGCCGTTTACTCTGCCGCCCTTAGCACAGAGGCTACCTTCATGTTCCTTCCTGAATAAATGGATGACCACAATCCCTACGCATAAGAACTAAGATACAGTATACTGTTACCGCCACACTGCTGAGTGACAAATCAGGTTGTTGCCCAGAAACTTGACCAGACCTTGCATCTTGATGTGACTTGCATCTTGATGTGACACCAAGGTTTGACAAAACAGGTTTTCTCCTAAACTCACTTGAAGCTGCGGCATTAAACAGTGCGCTGTAGCTAGGGCGTGTAAACCCACCCCTCTCCCCTTTTCCTCTTGCGACCACGTACTTGTCTACACACAGGTGCAATTACCTAGGATTTCTCCCCATTTGTCTACAATGATGTGCAAGAGAAGAAAAGAAAAAACTACACAGGCAGTGATAACCACGCACTCCCCACATTAATTAGGAAAAAGCAGCCACTTTGGTACCGAGTATTGTGAAGCTCCTCCACCGCGAAGGAAAGGAATTAATCAATGGGGATCAGCAGGAGGATTGCAGGCTTGGCCTGAAACCGGCTCCTGATGAGAGTTGTTTATTAGCAGACTCATCGAATCGAGACTTAGTTCCTTAAAAGGTGCCGCCCACACCCAAAAGGATGTTGCAAAGGTCTTTGTGCTGTTCCTTTGCGGCGTTCAGCTGGTTTAGAGGTATGGTGTCCTCACAGTACTTGATGGCTGTACTAGTGGCTACAATGATGTGCACAGTCTACACACCTATAATTTCTCCCTATTCGTCTACAACGATGTGCGCAACTATAGTTTCTCCCTATTCGTCTACAATGATGTGCGCAAAGTTGATTCAGCATGTGGAATGTTCAGCATGTGGAATGTACCTACTTATTTACAACATGCCCAAAATTGTTACAATATTTGCAAAGATACACCATACATAGCTACCAATCAATTCCGAGCGTAGCTACCAATGAATTCAACAATATTCGCAAAGATACACCATACATAGCTACCAATGAATTCCGAGCGTAGCTACCAATGAATTCCGTGCGTGATAAAAGATATAAGATAAAACAAAATACATATACACCATACATAGCTACCAATGAATTCCGAGCGTAGCTACCAATGAATTCCGTGCGTGATGAAGTTTTAAGAAATCAGTCCTGCTGCTTATGGTAGGTCTTCAACTCCAAAATCAACGTCGGCATCCACCAGCTCCAAAGGAACAGTGCCTAGGGGCTTACCAACAAGCCGATAAAGGATAGACTGCAATTGCATTGGAAAATTTGAGCATAAAAATGGTTCGTCAGCAGTTCTTTTTTGTTAGCAGCATTTTGAGGTGTTTTTGTTAGCAGCTTTGTGAGTTGTAGTGTAGACGTGGAATTTATAACCAGGGGTAAACTGCTCGACGTCCCTCACAACTTGGTTCTTAGAACAACAAAAAGAGATAATCGAGCAAGGAAGATTAAACTCCGCTTATAAGTAAGTGCAAATTGTAAGGACCAAGGAAATGGAGAGATGGAGGAACAACAGAGTAACACAGATGAAAAACAAGGGAGATACAGTAGCATATCACTTTTGCTGAAATACAAGAGCTGCAGATTGTGTGTTGTATCAGAAGATGGTCTCAGGCCACCCAGTAGTTTTCATCAGAAGTTGGTCTCAGGCCAAACCTACACCCCCCTGAACTTTCTCAGTCACTTTACCAAAACTTGTGGTTCAGGAGTTTAAGTGGCAACTTGTGAGTGATTTTCATATACAAGCGTTGCTTTACTTTGTTCTTTCTTTTAGCATTTGGTCTTATTGGGTGAAAAGCTGCTCAAAAAATTAGTATACAGCATATATGATGCAGGTACGTAAATGGAGAATTTCCTCTATTGCAAGGTAAGTTATTTAAAATACTCATCTTCTCTAGTTCATGCAGATTTGGAGGGAAATGATTTAATCTGGTCAGCAAGGGGATACAGAATTGGCAAGTCTGGAACTGAACTGCTGGCGTCCTCTAAACAAAAAGAGAGCACACAAAGAGAGCCATCGAGTGAACAGCACCGGCTGTTTTAAACGCATCGCACTATTTCTGTTGGGGTTTACATAGTGAGTGAGTGACTAAGTTAATCTCAACAGAAATAACGTTGTCTCCGTGCTGAATTGAAAGCTTCAGCAGCTGCTTACATGGCTACTTCCGGAAAGCTACAGACAGGCACACCTAACTGCACACGACAATGCGCTCTCTGCAACCCATTCTGCGCACCTCTGTAATGCTTTCGGGTGTGCCTTGCGCTTGCAGTTGAGACACAGCAGGACCTGTCACACTCCCAGCCTCGTAGATCTGTGCAGTAGAGAAATTGCAGGAAGAATTGCAGGAAATGCAGTAGAAGAATTGCAGGAAGAAATGCAGGTAACGACCGGGCTATACATTAGAGCTGTTAAGCTTATGGTATGAAGGCTGTGTACATGCGATCATGATGGCATATCATACAAATTTAAAAGCCTGCATACGCGATTGCATTTCAGGGCAATAAGTAGCTTGGCATATCTTACAAGTTTATAAAGCCTGCATATGTGATTGCATCTCAGGGCCAAAAAATAGCTCATGCTTGACTGATGCGTCATTTCCTTTTTGGAAGCATTTTCTCAACTTTCCCACAAAAAGGCCACCTCGATGAACTCAACTTTTGAGCATTTTCACAGTCTTCCCACGAAGTGCCTCACCTTGATGAAATCAACTTCGCCCAAAGTCTCAGTTGTACCGTACAGCCCAAGGGTGGAGTTATACAGCAAGATCTGCGTGCCAGGCACAACGGTATGGTAAGAGCAGCTAAATAATATTGATTACCAGCCATCATAAATGTGCGCGTATGATTTTAAGTCATCAAGGCAATTGCTACAGTTCACTAAGTGCTGTAAATGGTGAGCAAACATAAATCTTTTGACAGTCTTCTTCTATCTGAAAAGTTCATTGCACAAAGATAGCATGTCACCTTTATAAAAGTACGCACGTCTTGCATGACAATGAAGCTTGTCTCTGTCAAAACAAGCACACAAGCATGGACAGCAATCGACTGCAGTGCAGATAACACACACCTCACTGTTGGTCAGGTCCAAGACCGAGTCCCAGATGTTCAGGGTTGCATTTCTTAGTGTGATGGTGCTGTTCTTCAAGCTAATCGTGCTCGTGTTGAAGTGGACCAGCATATTCTGTACAGTTAGGATGTAGGAATGTGGCATTTCAAGGAAGTTGCACAACATGTACGGACAGCCGGTAGGTGTTAAACAACTTCAATAGTTCAAAAATGGCGTGAAAATGGCGTGAAATGGCGAGAAATGGCGTTGTAATTTGTGCAGCAATCATCAGCAATAGCCAAGAAACTTTCATCTGGGCGCTGCACAGGAACAGCACAAAGAGGTCTGCTCCATCCTTCAAGGAGTCTCCATTACCCTCCACACCTTTTAGGAATTGGGTTGCACCATCTACAACAATCACACGCTGGAGCCTTTTAAGGAGCTGGGTTCTGATTCTTAAAGAGTTAGAGGATTTGCTTCCAAGCTTCATGTTCATTCTGTCAATTACGCTGTTAAACTTGTCCATAAATGACGTGCCCTTTCCAGTCCTATTATCAACTCTCATGCCGATTCCAGGTCAAGCCTGCTACGTTCCTGATCCCTGTTGTTTTTTGGTGTAATATTACGGTACACGCTAAACCAAAGTGGCAAAGTGGCTCATATTCCTTGACCATTGCTGGGGAGTGGTTTTCACTGCCAGCATAGTATTCCTTAACTCTTTTTCTTTCCAAGAATGGGTAGGTAGGTGTGCAAAAAGAGTTGGCAAAGCAAGATCTGCGACACAAGCTCAATGTTCCTGAACATCAACCTGCCCAACAGGAAAACAGAGCTGCAACAGCAATCGCTGGTTGTGCATTGGCACCAATGTACCCTGTGCAAAGTAGAAATCTGCATGTGACCTACATCAGCCTCCCACGATGTCATGTCCAGCTCCACGCTCGAGTTGGTGGCAGCAAACACGATCGGCAACGAGCCTACAAAAGGCGCAGGCTCCGGATATCCAGCTGTGCAGGTAAGCAAATGCACACATTTGGGGAGACCTGCTAAATATTCGAGATCAGAGTTCATAGCCCATGCACATAAGCGCCTAACAGGCACTTTGATTGCTGTCCAGACAATCAACAGCATCATACTAGACAATTAAGAAAATAACACACTCGTGCTCACATTGGTACTCTAAAAGATGGAGAAAGTGCAGACACTGAGGCCTTACCTGATCCTGTAACAAGAGTAGAGTTCAGCAGATACAGATCTGAGTTGTCGAACCAAGTCAGGGCATCGTTGGTCTCCAGAATTGAGCTGCTTGACGAAACGCTGGAGTTATCCACATACCTGCAATTGTATTTTGTCGGGAAGGCACATTGACAACAAAAATGCTGCATGCAGTGATACCACTTGCACGTTACATTGCAGTCATTGAACTCCAAGCATCACTTCTTACCATGTGAAAAATTAAGAGACATTGCAGTCATTGAACTCCAAGCATCACTTTTTGCCATGTAAAAAAGTTAGTGACATTGCAGTCATTGAACTCCAAGCATCACTTCTTACCATGTGAAAAAGTTAGTGACATTGCAGTCATTGAACTCCAAGCATCACTTCTTACCATGTGAAAAAGTTAGTGACATTAAGCCGCGAGTCGTTCAGGTTCAACAGGCTGTTGTTGGCAATCTTAAGCCACGAGGTTTCCGCCAGCCACAGTGTGGAGTTGAATAACCCCAGAACGCTGGCATTATCCACAATGAGGGTGTTATTGGCCACAAGCAGCACCTGTGGATTTTTTAGAGTGGGGGATCGTGGAGGGGGTGCTGGTGTTGAAGCATCGTCTTTGTTCAGCACTTTCATGTCCTTGCATCTAGGGTGCTTGTGCAGATCAGATAAGCAAGGACACAACATTGACACATCTTGCATTACCAAGTTCCTATCTCCGTTCTTGTATTTCTTCCTTTCCTATCTTTATATTTTCAATATTTCAAGGAGCATCTGGTTAATGTGCTACTGTAATGATCAGGTACCTTCCTAGCAAAAACACTTTACAATGTAGAGTTCTAGAGGTGCTGCAGGAACTGAGGTGCGAGCCTTTGTAAAAGCTTTTCCTGCACTCTTTGCACATGCCCTGACTTTACGAAGGCCAGGCGATTGATTTCAAGGTTTTCACAGGACCTGAGTGGCCTGATCTGAGCAGCAGAAGTATTGGCAAGCTGATTTGATGGGGAAGATCTTCGAGGAATGAACTCACCTCAAGGGACTCGTACGACCCCGTCTCGTTCACGTGGATGAGGGTGTCATTGGCCTCAACGGACGTGAATGAGTCAAGGGGGTTGATGCCACCCTGGAGCTTGTATGAATCAGGGCCCAGAACTTCCACGTAGGCCTGGGAGGTCGTGGGGAGGAGCTTAGTGTCTTAACCATGTTCAATTTGTCACTTCAATGCGCATCACTCCTTGTGTGGAAGTTTCACTTGAATCTAAAACGCTTTAACAAGCTCTACATTATCGACCAGCCACGTTCATTATGTGCAAAAGCCTAACCAGAAATTCAGAGAAATGCATTGATCAGGCTTGTTCAACTTTTATACATAGACGGTCAAACTAAAAGCATACCACAACGCACACCACAAGTGAAAGCACACCTGTGCATACTCAGCCACGTCCTCTAGATTGCCCGTTTTCCCAAGAGAGGTCAAAATGCCAGTGATAGCAGCTTCATCCTGCACGTCAACATTATGGTCAAGGCAATGTTGTTGCCTGCATCTGCTTGACAGGCAGGCTCCACGCTAGCAGTTCACAGGGAGCTCCAGTACGTGAGCACTCAAAAACGGAAGCGAGCATCGCCGCTTGAATGACAAAAAAAGCAGCAGCTAGCAAAATCAGCTGTTCAAATGCAGTTTGTGGAAGAATCGTACACCCTCTTACCAACAATCCATTCTCAGGGTGCATGCATTAATTACTTTAAGTTCTACCTTTGTGTCCTCTGGAGCTACAAGCAAACGTCTGCCTAATTCAGGACGACCAGGGATGGAAGGTCCTGATCCGGGACGACCAGGGATGGAAGGGATGGAAGGGAATGGAGGAGGGGAGGGGACGTCAGGGATTGAGGGGAATGGAGGACGGGAGGGGACGTCAGGGATTGAGGGAAATGGAGGACGGGAAGGAATGTCAGGGATTGAGGGAAATGGAGGAGGGGAGGGAATGTCAGGGATTGAGGGAAATGGAGGAGGGGAAGGAATGTCAGGGATAGAGGGAAATGGAGGAGGGGAGGGAATGTCAGGGATTGAGGGAAATGGAGGGACTGGCGTGGGCTGTGAGCAAGTGCAGTACGTGTGCAATGTGTGAGGGGAATTGGTGACTTTTAGATGTGCTGTACACAGCAACTTTGCACGTGGAGAGTGCTCAGGATTGCTATAGCGGGTGTTTTTCTTTTGAAAAGGTGGTAAGAGGAAGCGTTCTGCACAAAAAAGGGACATGACAAGAGCAGAATACAAACGATGTCACCTGTTGTGATGCGGGTAGTTTTGTCTTGCAGCTCTTGCAGCAGCACTTTAGGTTTGCTATTTCAACAAGGATTATTTTTATTTGCAACTAGATTAAACTCCAAGACCTTTGCTGCCTCAATCTCCTTTCATACAAATAGGGACACTTGGCGATCGCACTTTTGGCCAATGGCAGCTTGTCCATGTACACAGTTGCCGCTTCACGTCTCACTCTTCTCACTCCTTGTGTTCCTACCTCATAGCCAGGGGCAGAGATGGTGAGGTTGCTACTGCGCAGCTTGATGTGCGAGCCCTGCGCCATTGCCCCTGCAAATTAGGGTAGGGTAGCAATAAGGGGCTGTGAGATCGTCTCGCTTTTGACTGTGTTACATAGTTGGTCGTATTTGGCACACTTGAGCAGTGACATCATTTACGCATCATTGCTTGCTGTCTTGCAATAGGTGCATGCAGTGCCATTTGCTGGAACGTATCTATCTGTGGATAGCCTCATCTCATACGCACTCAACAAACTGCCAGCAGTATTTCAGCAAGACGTACCTGTTAATAGGAATGAAAGAAGGGCAGCCATTGCCACCATTGCTCCCATTTTGCGGCAGCTCTTAGGCAATTACGTGTTTCTAACGGAGGAATGCGAATTATAATAAATTATTAAAAATTTACACAATTTATAACTGTTCGAACCTGAAGGCGTTGTGCGAATCTGTTCTTGAATTAAAACAGGATCGACTAGAATTTTAGCGCAATTCTACTGCAGTTCAAATATAAGCGTGATCAGCAGAAAATGAGCATATTCCGATCCGGTTCCGGTCTTTTTTTAATTATAATCCGACGAGTGTACTTCTGCGGCCAGTGGGTTGTAATAAATTGTATCTAAAAGTAGTGCAAATGGTGCAGAAAGATGCAAGTTGGCAGTTCTGCAAGCCAAAATGAAGATGCTGGTGGATGCCACCGCTGCAGTGCAGACACAGCACTGGTTTACTTAAACTGCTGTGAAACCAAAGGTCTAGAATCTTCTTGAGGCAGATCACTTGAAAAGTGCTGCTTTTTGGAGGGGCCGGAATGCAGCGGAAGGAGCGGAGCCGGGGAGGAGCTGAAACGATCGGGAGCGTGCAACCTTCCAGCTAGGAACTTCTTCTTGAGAGATCACTGTATTCACGCCCAATACGGTGGAGAAGAGCTTTATTTTAAGCACCCTTATGCTGCTCATGACCAGCCAGATCAATAAGTAGCAAAATGTACAATAACAAAGATCATTGCATAAGAAGTGAAACAAGATGCAGTTGTGTGAGGTCTGCTGAGTTCAGTGTAGAACACATGAACTCCCTATTAGCTGCAAAGTGATACGTCACTCTTATGAAACTTGCTTTTAAGCTCCACATGCATTCTGTTGCATGGTGAACTTGTCCATATAAGAGGTGCCCTTACCAGTACCAGTACTAAGTGTCAGGAGCCAGTTCCAGGCCAAGCCTGCAAACCTCCTGATCCTCATTTTTTTTGTCTCTTCGTAAGGAAGTTTTACAGTACCGGTAACAAAGTGGCTCCTTTTCCTTCATAAACAAAAAACTACGCAGGCAGTGAAAAACCACTCCCCACATTTATTGAGGAAAAGAAGCCACTTTGGTACCGAGTATCGTCAAGCTCCACCAAACGAAAAAGAAAAAGATCAATGGGGATCAGGAGGGTTGCAGGAATGATTTGAAACCAGCTTCTGATAACAGTTGGCAATAGTACTGGAAAGTGCGCATTTGATATGAACAAGTTGGCAGCGTAATTGACAGAATGAACATGAATCTTGGAAGCAAGTTCAAGAAAAGAAAAAGAAAAAACTCCGCTGGTAGTGATGACACAGCCAGCATGATTAAGGGAGGGGGTTACGTAGGTGCCCGCACCAGGCAAACACACAAAAGAGGGTCAGGGGGGTTGTATGCCGTGGCACCCAGACCCACACCATGACTGTTATCGCTTAAGTTGTATTGCAGTGCATATTGTGTGTTTATGAGTGTAGATGCATGTCTGATGGAGTGTTCCTTCAGTTAATATGTCAGCTTTTAAATCTCATGGGAATCTAGATCGAGGTCTGCCAGAACAAGTTTCTAAACTCTTTGATAATCAAGAAGCAGCTCCTTAAAAGGCTCCAGCGTGTGATTGTTGTAGATGGTGCCACCCACTCCCATAAGGATGGTGTGGAGGGTAACGGAGGCTCCTTGAAGAATGGAGCAGAGGCCTCTATGCTCTTCCAGCGCGATCTTTCATTTATGTGGTAGGGCGTGTTTTTCCACTACCTGCGTAGTTTCTTCTTTTTCTTATTCTTTTATTTTTTTTCCTCACAATTTGCTCTAGTTCAAGCTTGATACCCTTTTCTTTCCCTCCTATCGCATCTTCTTGTTCTAGTTCTTTTCTCAGGCCCCAAGTCATGGCAAGCCGTGAGGGCCTTTGAGCAGTTGTAAATTTCCTTGTACCGAGTACCATAAAACTTCTTCATTATAGCAAGTTAAAAAGGCTCTGTTAGAGGTGTGGGTTCAACAATGTACCAGACCGGGTGGGTGCTCTTACAGCAAGCATCTCTATTGCACCCCACAAATGTTGAGGTTTATATCGGAGGTCTTACATCCTATTGGCAAGCCAACACGTTTGCTTGCCAACAAAAAGGGAGGCCGAGAATACTAGTACCATCACCCCCAAGGTTGCGCGTCTCCCCGGTGCCAAGTCCCGGACGCGTCCTTGTAGCACACCGCGGCAATTCCGCCTCCCGATATTTCCCACCACCTCGACCGGACTCAAACCCGCGACCTCCCCGTCCGCGTATCCTCGGCCTTCCTTTTTTGGATCGGATGTAAGACCTCCGATAAAAACCTCAACAACAAACGCTCTGCTACTTTTGTTCGCCCACAAATCAGCTTCAGGACGCGTGTAGAGATTTCGCCTGGCCTTGTCTTTAGTGCCGGCTTTCCTTGCCCAACAGGTATCTGTGTTTGTTTGTCAATGTCATTCACAACAGCAGCCAGTTTCCTGAGTCTTGACAGCTTTGTGGCTCGGTTGTTTATAATTCCTCTGTGCCCTTATCACACTAAAAGTATGCAATCCATCCTGCCTTAACCTAGTCCCTGTGTTTCACCTGCCAGCTGGTCCGAGTACTGCGAGGACACGAGACTAGAACATATTAGAAAACAACACAAGTTCATCTAAAAGACAAAATGGTGAAACAAGGTTTTGCGTTCTTGATCAAAGTAGAGTTCACCAAATTATTCCAAGATGACACGCCCAACGGACCGAACAGTTACAACTACAGTCAAGGTGTGTGGAGGTACGGGTGTTTCTTGTGGTCCTTTCGGCCTAGTGCTTCTGTAATTACAGACACACATCTGCACACAACCCCCTGATCTTTGGTAAAATAAGGAATAAGGAGAGGCTTTTTGATGCTGCCACCTTATAAGTACTGTGGCCCTTACTATTAATAATGCTGGCATGCGCAGATGTGCTTGCACATCTGATACTCGACCATGCTTTGTTCTTTTCTTGCGGAAAGATTATGATGCCAATTGGCGTGCATGAGCCAAATTGGCTGCGTAATTATGCTAGGTATTCCAAATACTTACAGGAAGTCGAGGGTTTAACGACGCAAGTCGCAATGAACATCCGAATAAATTCAGTATTACTCCGATATAATTTGGCATCCGCCCTAACACATATCCGATGATGCAATCCGATGAAAGGTACAATTACTCCGGGGATTCACGATCACGTCAAACGTGCCGGGCTCATATCCTTAAATCCCAAAGTACCTATAGGCATAGAGGGATCGAACTCGTGAATTATTGATACATTCGATCTATTCGGCACCCGCTTGGCCCTCGTTCGAACTAACATAAATTTCAACTGCTCTGCTGCATAAGTCGATGATACATTTAATTGAAACCTAATTTTAATTTGATTTTACCCACCAGCTGCAATGGTCGAGCCCACCTACGAAGGCTGCGCACCTCAATGCGGAATGAAGGAAGGGAAAGGATGCACCTGTGGGGAGAATTGCAGGGTAGGTCTGGTTTGGGTGTGGTTTTTGGAGCCGTCGTTGTTTGTGCGTGCGTCATAGTGATCTGATAGGTGACAATAACCCGCTCGTATGTTCCCCTTCGGAGGCCTAAGCAGTCAGTAACTTTTCTTGTGGCACGTGTTGTTGCTTATGTGTGTCCGTTAAGGGCAAAAGCAATCAGAAACTTTTCTTGGCATGTGTTGTTTTTCCCTGACCACGCATTTATAAGAGGCTGATACGTGAGTGCTCCCACCCTTAATTTGCCAGATATGTTTAACAGCTTCACTGCCTGGCTGGCTACAGATTAACCTTAGCCAGATAGAACGCTTCAGCTAGTCATTTCGTTATTTGGATACAGGCAGCAGTAACCTGTGCTAAATAAACCAAGTGTTCAATTGTGGATTCAAGCCCAACTGTATCTCTTCTCTCTCTATTTCTGTGCACCTCAGTGTGGGCCTAAGTGTGGGTGCAAGCAATGCGGAACACATCCGACAGAGGTGAGGATTTGTAGTGTTCTTTTTTCTCAACTTCCTTTAATACTCAACCTTCTTTGGCATCCAGTTGCTAGGCAGATTGCGTACGAAATTTAGAGAAATGGAGAAAGGCTGTCAGTGAACATCAACCTCCCCGCGTTATGATAAAAAGTCACTGATTGCGCATTGCAAAACTCTGTATTTGATCAAGAGGGGAATTGTTGCAAATTGCAGGTTAGCAAAATAAGGGGATATTGTTGCAAATATGGCTCAAACATTTTAAGATTTGATTACATTTTGGGGGTCTACGACATTGCACAGTTTCCTAAATTATTCTTGCACAGCTTTGGCATTTTCAGTTGAGGTATGAACATTATGATTCAGTATCCAGGGTAGAAGACGAAAGAGAAGCAACAGCACAATTGCTTTGCTTAAACTGGCGGAGCAGATCATGCTTTAGTAGGGTGGCCAAAACCATATAATTACGGTATATAAAAGGTATTTTTGTCAAATTTACGGTGACCGTCATGTACGGTGTGTGTATATATATGTGGTACTGGCCAACCTCATGCTTTAATTAACGAGTAGATGAAAGACAAATGAAAACGTCAGAACCAGGAACTCACGCCTTGAAAAATATCATCAAACAGTGAACTCCGACCTTGCTTTCAGGCTGGCCAGGGTGCTGGAGTCCAGGAAAAAGAGTGAATACGGTGTGATGCAAAAAGCACGAAGAAAAAGGAGTGGAGTGTGTAGCCCACTGTGCACTTGTTACCAGAAGGGGAGCGTTGCAAGTGTTGTTTAGGCATTTCGCGAGCATCGCATTGGAGTTAGACTGTTGGAAGACCTGTTGTTTGGACTGAGTTCTGTGAGCAAAACAACTGGATAGATACTTGAGTTCCTTACTATTTTCTCAAGCTTTTTGTAATGATGATGCATTTGCCAATACCTGAAATCAGTAGTGGCATGGAAGTCATGTGACAGACACGTTGCAATTATATTTATAAGCACCCTGTCACATGCTTAGAAATGAAATAATTAAAATACCAGCAAGAAAACGTAACTTGTTATACGCCTCAGCATCAATTCCCAATGAGGCAACAATACCAATGAGACAACAATACCAAGGCTGCATGCCCACAATATCAGGATCTGCACCCATCACTGACAGCTTTTTGCAACCATGCCCCGGTCACAAAAGAAAGCTGGGATGTCCACACCCCTTCTTGGAGGCAAGCATCAACAAAATCATAAGCAGAGCCGAGCTAGCGGGACTTGCTGCTGCTTAAATAAACAAACGCACCATTATCGCAGCAGACAGGCGCTGGTGCGCTAAAGCGAATAAGGAGCATCCTCTACCCCCAAAGCATGAAACGGTATAAACATGCCAAACTCCTAGAAAACTCTGTACGGGGCGCTGTTGTCATCTCTGCGGAAAATCAAAGTGGCCATGATATCCACATTAATACCGACGCCCATCTTCATTCATCCTTCTTCTGGCCAGAAAGGGTGGAAAACCCTTTCCCAGCTTACCTACCCGATACTCCTAACATCTACCAACGAGGGCCTTTAGCGGAAAGACTCTCCGATTTTTTAGATCTCGATGCTGTAAAAGCACACATGCACGGACCATACAAACTAGGTCCTAAATTAAAAAAGGTTCAAAACCATCAGTCCCAAAATGCTACACAAAATACTAAGAACTGGTCAAGGAAGGCATTATCGAGAAAGATATAAGCAACTTAGTTTGGAGAAATGCAAGTGTCACCTCTGGAGAAAAGAAAATGTCATGCTCTGCCGCAGTGATTTGATATACAATCAAAAGCGTGCCGCTCAGTGCAAACATATAGAAAGCCCACCAGTCTGCCCCATCTGCCAGAAGCTAGACGGCACCTACCACCCATTATAAATAAAATGATTATTATTAACAAGCACAACGCTGCTGGGCAAATGATTATAAAAGCGATCCGACAAGGTACACAGGGTGCATGCCTGCTAGCTCAAGTAGACGTAGGCAGTCGTGAACAAATGGCGCAACAAGGCATCATACGCCCTTCAGAATAGAGACATGTAGGAATGATTCCAGCCTGGATCTTACCTTCCAATCTCAATGCACAACAGCGGCGGAAATTTAGCAAGCCAAATGCAATCGTAATTACTCCAAACCAGCAACCACGCTCCACCAAACAAAACCCAACAAACATGTATCAAACGAGGTCTGCCAACAATGCAAGAAGAGCTACCCATAGTTATCTATAGAGGGCGCTGCCAATCCATACCCCTTGGCTATGAAACCAAGAGGCTTACAATTAAACACCGTGATATGCATATGATCAAAATTAAGTACTGTATACGTTAATTTTTCTGTTGTTGGCGTATTATCTGGGTCAAGGGGAGGTAGCAAACTCCCTACTATAAGGTTGAAAACGAACTGAACTTTTATAAATAAAAAGGGAGCAAGAGAGGCAGGCTGGAAGAAATAAAGGAAAGTAGGGGGGGCAGCCAGGTTGACGAGAAAAAAAGCAAAACGTATACGAGAAGGTCAAGCACGGGAAAGAAAGGACGAAAGCCTGCGTACTTTGGTGCCTACGTAAAAACAAGGTTTAGGAAGACAGGGCTAGTAAAGAGGAAAGAAGGCAACGGGCCGAGGCACTTCTAGCTACACCACCGCAAGGCACTCAACATAAAGACTAGGGATGCTAAAATTTAGCCAGAATAAAAGCACCTAAGCTATTGCGATGACTGGTGCGCCAAAACCTTTTTTTTTTTTTTTTTTTTTTGGTGGGGGTTGTTACACGGTCCTCAGCAAGGGCCTGACAGAATGAAGGAAAAAAACCTATAAGACTGGGAAAAGGAAA
>Ga0307968_1000787_pt1:0-22500 | contig 24152 bp, 31 predicted proteins | sample OrgLakmetagen650_FD_201834 | JGI IMG/M metagenome (GOLD analysis project Ga0307968, IMG submission 201834) | Saline water microbial communities from Organic Lake, Antarctica - #650 | ecosystem: Environmental > Aquatic > Non-marine Saline and Alkaline > Saline | place: Antarctica: Organic...
CAATAGACTTTTTCTTTTTCTTTCTGAGCTTATGGATTTATTTGTGGCTGGCCGAGACCAGTCAGCAGCCGATCAGCCAAACTACCTGGCTGAAGGTCACCCCCCATTGTAACCATTGTAACCATTACATCCTTGGGCGATGTAGTAAGCAGAGCAGGCTCCAACAAAAGATTTTCCTATTGATCCCTTTTCCTATTGATCCCTTTTCCCTATTGATCCCTGAAACAGGTAAAATAAGTGTCTGAAGGGGCATGCAGCAGCAACGACGCCCACCCGCAAGTGAAACAGGAGGGGTGATTAAGAATAGCAGGAACTTGCAACCTACAGTCCACTATAATATGGTAAAAACTTAAAAGGCACTCATATGTACAATAAGACTGACACTTGTTCAAGACCATCATCGTCAGAATTGGCAAAAATAAATATCCACACATTGTGACGTTAAATTGCATCAAAAAAAGGTTGCAGGAAACATAAGGAGTGTAGAGTGTAGTTTACACAAGATTTATAAGTGAGGAGCAAGAAAATTAACCATCACACGCAGTTGTGAGGGCATACTTCAATAATGTTGCCTAACCTCAATGGCATTTGCCATTTAAGTCCTTGACATTTGTACAAATACAACAAGTACTAATAGTGCAATCTTTCTCAGCTCACATCTATCTCAGTTACAATATTGCCGTCTTCAAGTGCTTTTACAGGTTACTAGTAGTGGCTGCCAGCACGCCCTTGGAAGGAATGTTTTTGGCTTTCATTGGCTTTCCTGCCAGCACAATCTCAGAAGCAGTAACAGTCCAACGAGGCGCACAGCTGCAGGCACAGGTATTCAGGCAAAGCAAAGGAATTAGAAACAACAACTAGATTTGCTAATCTCCAACCAGGAGGCGTCAAAAATTTCCTGACAAGTGACGTGTAAATTTTGGGAATCCAGCCCAAAATGACCCCCCCCCCCCCAACCCCTTTCCTGACCCCCCACACTTATATAAAAGGGTGCCAATCTGCTCAAAATTCAAGCAGGTACCTGTCTGCACAGTTCTCTTGCCAGATACTTTAATACCTGAAGAGTTATAGGGCAAAAACTGATGCGCGCGCTCTTGCACTGACCACCTGTTTAGTGCACGAGTCGAGCCAAAACCTGTGCCAAAGCACTTTTTTGCTTCATTTATGCAACTTTTGCATAATGCAATAGGTGAAATGCAAGTTTGGAAACAATTGCTGGCAATTTGCCTGAACACACCCCCGCGGCCTACTTGGGGGCAATCCATGCATTCCGGTGCCCACCCTGTAATCAAATCACCCAGCAAGGGTGCCAATCAAATCAAACGGGCTCGAGCTGATGAACCAAAAAATATAATATTATATTTTGTGAAAGTGGCCCAGTAAAGTTCTGGAGCACCCCCCCCGAATTCCCCGACCCCCCCCCCTCCAGCCCCCTCAGAGTCGACTCATTTATGTACCAATTGATAGCTCTTGAGGTCAGGCTTCCGAGTTTGTAACTTAAATTTCAATTGTCACGTGACGCCAAAAAGCTATGATCCTTGACGCCTCTTGCTCCACCTCTGTTTTATGATGCCTTGTGGAATAGCAGGAAATGGATGTACACAATTAAAACGAGAGGGCTGTGGCAATTACAAAAGAGCACTGCAGCAGTGTTTTGGACAAAAGCGCATCACACTTGTCAGTTGCTTTCAAGAGCAGAGCGTTTCAGAAATTGTTTTGCAATAGAGTGACACGAGGAAGAAAGTTTTGAAACCTTAACGAGGCATTTTTAGGCTTCTACAGTAAGACTGTCCACTTAGAATGACAGAGGGGGTCAACTGGGGAAATGTTTTAAATATGTGCTTTTTATGCACTCAGAAGCCGGTCATCCACTACCCTTTAATCCGGTTTGGACCATTTTTGCTTCAAATCGAAGCTGGCATTATGAGTTACACGAGGATGTGCTTGGATTCATGTGGGTCACTCTGTGTGCAAATTGGCAGGGCTTCAAGCTCAAAATGACGACCAGAAACCTAATAGGGTGGTTTTGCATGGGAAATCAGCCTGTGTTGGCCTACATCCCCAAGTACTAAATGGTTTCACTCCATTTTCTTGGCAATGATATTTGTTTGTTACAAGGATTCCATACCACCAGAAATCATGTGATTTGTGCAGGGGGTGGTCAGATCTGGCACACGGGTGGCTGGAAAGAAGGGTTCACGCCGCAGCCGATTAAGCATGGGCCCTCTCATTGGCAACAGTCAAACTCAACTGCTATGGAGCCACCATTAGGAACTGAGTTTGACAGTTGCCAATGAGGGGGCCCATATTCTGGGAACATTTGGAAAACACCCCCATTTGGGGGGTCAATCGCCCCCCTCTGTTAAAATGACGTACCGTACCTTTGCGGATCCATCCCGATGCCTAAATTTCATAAATATTAAACGTAACCCCGGGTAACCCCGAAGCCTCAAAATAAATAGTTTAGCCATTCCCGCACGAATCCCGGGGGGCATTTACCTCAGGCAGTGCATGTGCGTGTGTGAGTATGCGTGCACATGCGCGTGTGTGCGTGCTGTGTGTGTCGTGCTGTGTGTGTGTATGTGTGTGTGTTTGTTTGTGTGTGTGTGTGTGTGTGTGTGCGTGTGCGTGTGTGTGTGTGTGTTGCTGGGGCGCATGTGTGTTGTGCTCCAGGTGCTGTCCAGGAGGGTCGTGCTTCAGGTGTTGTCCAGGAGTGTCGTGCTCCAGGCCTGTAGCGCATGTGTGTCGTGCTGCAGGTGCTGGGGCTGCTGCAGGTGCTGGGGCAGGTGCTGGGGCTGGTGCTGCAGGGGCTGGGACTGGAGCTGGGGCTGAGGCTGGGGCGGGGGCGGGGCCTTAGGGTTTAGCCTCAAAATAAATATATATTAAACGATACCGGAACCACCCCGGAGGGCAAAAAACGTTATTTACCTGGGTGACGGTAATAAAGCAAAAACGCTGTATTCTTCAATACGCAAGCACAAACCTCCCCATTCACATGCTAAGCACAAACACACCTGAAACTTGCCCTCCAAGCCATCCAACAGCCACCGCTAGCGTTAGTGCGGTATCGAGCAAGCCCCGCGTGCACATGACTAGCAAAAGAGCCTGAGCTATCAAATTTCTTGGTGGAGGAGGGGTGCCTTTCTCCAAGTGTTTACGCTTCCCCTCGCTTGCAGCGTTAAGGCTGCGACTGCTGCTGCTTCTGGTTTGATTGCTACAACTGCTGCTGCCACTGCTATCACGGCTGCTGCTGCTGCTGTTATCACTGTCGTTGCTGCTGCCATCTCCGTCTGTACTGCTGTCATTGCTACCATCTCTGCTTTCAACCACAATTCCACTGCTGCTGCTGCTGCTGCTGCTACTGCTACTGCTGTTACTATCTCTGCTGCTCTGCCACAACCGCAACACTCCCATGACACCCGATGAAATAGCAATGCCCATTACGGCAATGGGCAGCACCAAATCTCCTACCACTGATGACACCACATACAAAATGGTGGAGGGAGCTTTTGCCCATAGCCCGTGGGCGATTGCAGGTGCAATCGTTTCTGTGGCCTGCAGAAAATGAACAGATGTACGGCACGTGTTGGGAAGGCTGGTGAAGAGCTGCAACCTGTTAAGTGATAAAGCGACTGAACCCTTTTATTGCATATTTGTTCCTAAAATCTTTTTCCCAATGCGTTGCACTTCAACTGTAGCAAGCAACATTTTAGTATTTTTTACATTAGCTTGAATTTACTAACAGCTCAAAGGAACACCTAAAGGTGTGATCCAAACACGTATCATGTGAGTTTTTCATCAAGGACATGGCATTAAAGTGCATCTCACGTTCCCCTCACGTCACAGCGCGCCTAATAAGCACCACCCCGTCAAAGCAACCCGATGAGAGGAATCCTATGTTGAAAAGACGCACTTACAGCAACGTATGTTGACACGGCAATTAAACTGAGCGTGGCAGATGTGTGGAGAAGCGAGGCAGTCGCTGCCGTTTTCTGCTGGGATGACTTTGGTTCCCTGCTGTCAGCTCGTTTGCTTTCGCCAAGGATTTTCGAGCATGCGCTTCCATGCGTCCCGCTCCTGCTGCTGCTGCTGCTGCTGCTTTTCCCCTCGTCGCCTTTGCTACCTGACGTCGATGCTCCAAATTCACTGCCACTACCACTACCGCTGCTGCTGTCGCTGTAAATGCTGTTGCCTCTTGTCCTTCTAGATAGTAGCTGCAGACCTTGGCCTGCTGCCCAAGCAGTCAATCTCTTCACAGCTGCGATCAGAGCCCCAGCTACAGCCCCCACGGGAGTTAGAACAGCTAATATCACTGCAGTGGCGGTCATCAAGCTGAGTTGGGCAACAGCGAGGGCGGGCAAAGCACCTGGAGCCACATTCAGAGCAGCAGATGAAGGGACCAAGGCAGATGATGGGCAGGCAAAGCGTCTGAAGCCAAATTTCGGGCAGAAGAAATTCAAGGGATTAAGGCACTTGATGCTACTGAGCCTTCGAATGTCTAATACATTCTTGTGCTTACACCTTAACAAAAAAGAGCGGAAAGTAAATAAAAAGGCTGAAATGAATTGTGTGCACCCAAAACAGGAGACCAGCGCCAAAGGCCTACCAAAGATGAAAGGGATTAGGTAAACATATTTTGCAACATGACAGCATTGCAGTAATACATCATTGTAGGCATTGTAGGGTGTCAGCAAACATTCATGCAGCTTGTTATACGCAGTGAGTAACGTTTTAAAAGTCCACGACTGCACCTCATGCGTCATGTGTAGGGGTTGACCAGGATCGTACATGGGACTTTTGTCTAGTACAAATATCATATATATACGGCGCATATACCATATACCGTATAAACCGTAAACTGTAGAAATTGCTGTAAATATACAAATATACTTAAGAAGTAATACACAGCGTACATAAACGGCATTATTTTAACGCCGTATATATACACTTATATGGTTCTGGCCAACCCTGCCCATGTGATATGCGTAGTATCAAAGCAAGTTGGAAGACTATATCTAGGCAACGATATATATCTAGGCAACGAGCAGCATAAACTCAGCAACATCGCTTGTCAAAATAGACTCATCACTCTTGTTTGTGCTTTGACGGGACAGAGGTGACAAGCAGAGAGCTCAAGGGAATCTGCAACAAGCCTCCCCATATTCGGGAGGCCTTGCACTTGCGTGTAATGTAATGAGTCAGAAGGAATCTCAGCCCAACTGTGGCCGGGAGGGTATTTTCTTTTGGGCAATGAGACAACTTGAGAAGTATACAAGCTTTCACAAAAGCGCCTACCTGTGGTACAGGCCCTGCAGAAAAGCCAACCTGAGTGGGCTAAAGGCAGCAGGGAGCGCACGAGCCGAGCATCCAAATCCCTGTGACAAGGTGTACATCATAACACTGAGATCACAAATGGCAAGTTTGGGTTAGTAAACAAGGGCACTTGCACGCATCCCTTATGTTCAGACACAATTTATGTTCAGACACAATTGATGCTGAAACCTAACATCAAACAATTACGCGTTCCGTTCTGGAGCAATTATTGGTTCTCAGCGCAAAACATGATGTGCACGTGTGCTTATTTGTTTGACTGTTCCACTGTGCTCATTAATGTTTCTTTGTTTGAGGACACACAATCCAAACAATCACAGCCAGACCCTGGTCACGTGGTATGATGAGCAAACTGTCTCTGTGTCGCTCTTTGTTCATGAACAGAACTTACCACGGCAGCCCTTGATGAGAGTAGTGTAAACGGGAGGGCGCATGCAGTATGCGCAGAGGGTCAAAAGGCCCTCCATCAGATTCCACACTCCGAAGCGCCTGTGTTTGTATGTTTGTGTATGCCCATGCATGTACGTGCGTGTGCGTGCGTGTGCATGTGTATATATGTGTGTGCACGTGCATGCATGCGTGTATATACATGTGTGTACACAGATTGCAATTTGCAGGAGCGCAGCTCTCACCATGTCTGTGAAGTCTAAATTTGCGGCACTTTGTGGGACGATGTCAGCCCACGCAGTCGCGGCTAGGAAGGTGCAAGCCCACAGACAGCTGTAAGAACCCATCAAGCCCATGCCAACTGAGATGAACCTGGTCGGTCCAAGGAGGGTCAATGACCTTTGAGTAGTCTGATCGGCATGGATAGTGGAGGAAGGCATACAGCTAGGGTGAGCGAGGGCCCTCATCTTACATATGTACGGTAATTCTAGAGGGGGAAGTCCCAAACATTCAGGTGCATTGCATGCTCAACCCTACTGTATGCTCAAGTAAGTGTGCAGTATGGGGGCAAGTGCTGCGCGTGATTGAGAGGAGCACACAGCTGCCGTAACAGAATCTATGACAGACTGGTGACAGACGGGCAATAGCATACTGCAAGTTCCCAATCCAAACACACACACACTCTCTCTCTCTCTCTCTCTCTCTCTCTCTCTCTCTCTCACACACACACACACACACACACACACACACACACACACACACTCTCACGCAAACACACACACATCGACACACACACACGCGCTAACACACACACACACACGAAAACACGTACCATGAGGCACTCCATAAAATGGCAGGCAGCAGGCATAAGAAACCAACAGTGACAGGCACCTGTACTCCAGGGGGTGCTGCTGCTGCTGCTGCTGCTGCTGATAATGATGACAATAATCTCTCCTTTTTCCTTGCACCTGACCTCACACGCACAAGTCCTTGTGCGCCAACTCTATTAGGCTTCAAGCGGTGCACAATGCTGTTGTGCTTGTGGGTGGCCATGCCCTTGCCCACGCCCGTGCACATGCCATGGGACGGGCGTGGGCCTGCGTGGAGCCTGCTCAGGCCCAGATCCATTACGCCTAGTAATAATGCACGGGCTGGTGAGCGGGAAGAAGCCTGGAAAGTTTGTGCTCTGAAGCACCACTTTTTTAATATTAGCCACAAACCAATAAATTGGGATGAAGATGCACAACTTGAAAAGCAGCACATATGGGCAACATGCTTCATTTCATCGCAGCCAAAGCACTGCAGTATACAAGGGATTGACAGCAGCGGGCAGTGTACGAGCGAGAGTGCAATGTTCATCAGCAGGGAACCCATCCCAGGGTTCTGCGCCTCAGAAGCACGAGGTCACTAAGAAACACACACAACACTCACTCACACACACACACACACACACACACACACACACACACGCACACACACACATACACACACACACACACGCGCACACACACACACACACACACACACACACATGCACACACACACACGCACACACACACACATACCCACACTCATCTCGCACACACTACTCACAAATACATGCACCTCTACTGCACAGCAGGAACTGTATAAGCGCCTTGCCCCTCTCTCGCTCCACCAGCTTCGTGCGGTTGCTGCCCAAAACCCTGCCGCCACTTCCTCCGAATTTCTTTTTTACCTGAGGGACTTGGAGCAGCAGGCAGCCAAGTCTGAAAAGGGAGCAGGCAGGAGGAAAGCTAGACAAGCAGATGCCAGCAAGACGGCACAGACAGGCTTTGTCAGCAGTATTGAGGCGCCTTCCTGTGCCAGCAGGCAAGGCTCCCAGGTTGGTGGTCCATGTAGTTATTCATGCTCTTGTAGGCTGTAATTTCGACCCCTCTAGGGGCCCTAGAGATTTAACACAAAGCGTCGGTTTTGCACCATTTGCCCTGTGTGTGTTAGACAATTTGGTCGATTTACAGCGCGCATAGCATGGTACCCAGAACGGCTTGTACAGACACAATGGACGTGTAGCACGCATTTAGCTCCATGTTTTCGACCCCCTGAGGGAGTGTGTGTGTGTGTGTGTGTGGTTTGTTCGAGCTGGTTTTGCCTTGATTTTGCAAGTTCTGCACTCAGCTTGCACCCCAGGAGATCAGCTCTACCCTAAGTGCATCAGCACAGGTTCAGGAGGAACAGGGTGCCCTTTGTTAAAGTTTATAATCCCTGTGTTGCGTGCACAGTAAAATGGGGTGTGCCCTGACGATTTTAATTTCGTCCGATTTTGTGGGGGCGCACTCGTGTAGACCACCACTTTTTCAACAGGCACACGGCGCTTCCCCACTCTCTGTTTCACAGCAGCAGTATCAGCAGCAGCATCAACAACAACAGCAACAACAGTATCAGCAGCAAACCCAGCAGCAACCGCAGCCCCAGAGTCCTGAGCTTGATGCACTGCATTACGTCGTCAGTTCAAATTCCTCTGCTGCAGTGTGGGTGCCGGCACAGCAAGAGATTCCTTCTTGTACCGGTGAGAGCGCATTTCCGACCAATGAGGCTATGACTGCGTGGTGTTGTGCTGATATGCTGGGAGTAGTTCAGTGCCAATGCTGGAGTGTGAAGACATATTCCATTTGCTACCCTTGAAGCTTAAGCACCGCATTTAGTCAACAACCTAAAGTAGTCTAACTACTTGAACTACTTGCTAATTGCTAATGCCACGTACGCGGTCTGCGACACGCTTTTTGCTCACTTTGTTTGGAGTCACGTCTCGCATATATGGTCACACAGGATGCATGCGTACAAGCATGGCTGACCGAAATGCAACAATGTGTTTTTGTATGGCAAAGTATTCATGTGCTGGCTTTACATGCCCAGCTTTGTGTTTCCTGCCACCACAACGTGAACAGGCGTTGTTGGTCTCACGGGTGGATCGGAGCCCGAAGTGCAAGACATCATTTCATCTGACAGGATTGCGCGTGTCGCAGCTGAGCTGGTGGCATTTAGGGAATCTCAGGGTGCGTCACGGGCCTTTTCTACCCTGTGCCGTGTGCGCCCTTAGCTTCCAATATAATTGCTTTTCAGTCATTGCACGGTTTGAATGTTTCTCAATCACTTTTTGGAACCTTTAAGGTTTGTGAAGCTGAAGGCTCCTTTCTAGCAGTAGCAGTTTACACGCTGCATACACACATACAAAGAAACCTTTGAACGTATTTCCACTACCAGCACTTCCCATTGATACCTTACCGGTCTTGTAAATAAAACACCCACCGTTGTATTATTCTCTCTATGTTGGCTGTGATCACAGGAGAACTCCTCTCATTTCATTGCACTGACAACCCAACAGGGTCTAGGTTTTCACAATCAGGATGCTGAAGTCTATGCTCTGCCCTTCACAGAACTTGAAGCCAGCAGCCACCTGCTGCCCTCCTTGGCATCCTCACTTGCGTACGACAATTTATTGAGGTGGAGGAAGCAGCAATCTGAAGACGACCAGCCGTCTGTGAGCGCTTATAATGACATTTCAGTGGGGGGTGTTTCCGTGGAGGAACTCTACAGGGCTGGCGAGAAACAGGTGGGTGGGTTGCTTCAGTGGGATCAAGGAAGAGGCGATCTACTTCAATGAGATTTAGAAATAGGGAGGTTCGGGGAGAAAGAAGTGGGTTGCTTTTTTGAGGTCAGGAAGAGGGAGGCAAAATGGAGAGTAAGATGATTTATGAAGAGAAGGCTGACTGAAGCGTACAACCTTGACTTGTGAGGATGTAAAGAAGGTTCCTGCAAAATTTGTAGGTAGCCCGCAAAACACACTTTAGGTAAAACAAACAGGACAGGGGAGCTCAAGTTCCAGCCTTGTAGAGCCATTCTATCACAACAGGCACAGGGGGTAAATCCAGTAAATACCAATGACTTCTTAGCCTTTGTGCTCCTATTGTTTGGCTGGCACACAGGAGCAACAGCACGTGCAGGAGCAACAGAAGCTGGCAAGATCACGACAGCAGCAGCAGCTTAGAAGTGAGTCAGTCTTTGTTTCCTTTGCCACTTCCACCTTGCTTATTTTCCTCGACGCCTCAATTCTGTCTCTTTAAAATCAAGACCCTTTGCATTCATGCTCAGAAATCATGGTCTGCATTGTGTGTACCCGTCTTTGTTTTGTGCTCCTGTGTGCTGTTTTGGTTGGGATATCATTGAGCAGCATTAAACAAGCCGCCAGGAGGGATGTCAACAATAATGAAAGCACTGGTAAGCGCGTCATTCGATTCCTAGCTGTGTTTATAGATCAGTGTTCATAGAACAACACAAATATGTATGTATACATGATTATTGTAGCGGGAATTTTTCATGCCTCATACATAGGGTTGGCCAGGACCATATATATACGGTGTATATGCGGTATTTTTGGCAGGGAAATCACCAAATATACGGTCATATACGGTGCATATATACAGTTCTGGCCAACCCTACTCATACATGGTGTTTGTATACGGCTCTGGCCAATTCTAGCTACAACTCATGTGACCTCGAGAAGTCTTTCCTTGCAATCAACGTTCCACAATCTGCTAAGCTCCATTGGCTGATCAGGTGGCTCAATTTACCAGGGAGGAGGGCTGCTTACCAGCAATGGGGACAGCGCAAATAGCCCGTCCGGTTTTGCAGAGCGTCCTGGGAATGAAGCCTTCAAGGTGATGATCGAAATGTTACAGCTCTTAAAATGCTTGTGATTTCTGGACATATGTATTTGAGGCATCCCATGTGCAATGTTTGTGCAAAAAGCAAGTATGACGTCATTAAATGTGTAGGAGGTGGTCCATCTTCTTGTGATGACGGCATGCGTAGGGGGGAGTCACTTGTCAACATTGTGTTTGTCGCCTCAGCATGCCGTTTTGCGCCTGCGTATCCCTTGTACAGGAAATGGCGGCCATGGCAATGGCAAGGATGCGATCTAGGCTTGTGGGGTATGAAGACAATGCCAGTTCTGCGGTGAGTGCAGCAGAGGGGGGGGGCCCAGGCACATAATGACCTGCCACAGCTCAATTTTGTGATTGGGTTCCAATCTAGCTCATTTGGATCTGACTGAGAAAGTACACGAAGATTGATGTAGAAAGCAACCTCGTTTTTGCCTTTTTGATTAGGTGATAGGTTTTGCAGGGCTCTGACTAGTGTTAGCACTGACTTGGAGTCTTCCCTGCACGCTGACACCTTTCAGCGCATGATTTCCCTTCTTATGATTCATTCCAAGCAAGTGCGTGGCTGTTCCTTTCCTTTTTCCTGCAGGTTTCTGTCCTTCAGGCCCTGCTAGCCACAGGGAAAGAATGGGGTCGTGGCGGCTGGGCAGACCAGATGCATGAAGCGTTCTACCCCCCTGGCATACAGGGTTTGACAGGGGAGCAGCGCGTGTGCACCACACCAGAGGTACCCACAAGGGCTCCTTTTTCTTAAATGATGTGGGGAGTGGTTTTTTATTGCCTGCGTAGTTTTTTCCTACTTACAAGGGTATGACAGGGAATGGCGGGGGAGCAGCTTTTGTGCACCACTCCAGAGGTACTTGCAAGTGAAGCGATAATGCTGAACAGAAGCAGCAAGCGCCAGGAGTGCTTCCGACAGCTGATTTTTGATGTAGGAGGGCACCAACAGCTAGCTTTCATAGTGCTATCATGGCACTATCATATGACACCATCACCCGAATGTGACCAAAACTACTTCTACATTTGGGTTTGAGCCCTCCGCCACATGGCAGTGTAAAATTGAAGCAATGAGAAACTAACAAGGTGACCCGCATTGACAAAAGATAATATTTAGTGGGGAACAGAAGGTGTTAGTAGTGAAATATATGGCACTTCCTACAGCAAGAGGAAAGGAATGCCTTGACGTGATGTGCTCCTTACTCTTTTCTGCATGCACTTGTAGGAACTTCGGCTTGTTGCTCCAATGATACAAGCCAACCCTTTTTCTTGCTGCAGGTGCTGAGAAGTGTGATCAGCTCTCGCCTTCTTAATGGCAGCGGAGAAATGACTGGAGAAACGACACAGCTGGCAGACTTGCTTGAAGATTTAGACGATTACGTCACTCATGTGTGGGCAAAGCAGAGCAGACCTCTTGACCGCTATGGGTAGCTTCCATTTTTTATTGAGGAGCTCTGGCTAGTGTGCGCGCTCCTCCTCGCTTTGCCCAAATTCTCAGCACAGATTTTTGCTTCTGCTTATCTTGTTTGGCTCGTTGCTTGTCAGCGTGAACAATGTAAGGAGAAGATTCCTTTTTGGAATGCAGAGGTGTGTTTGGCCAGACATGTAGTGTCTAAACTTGCTAGGTGTTGCAAAAGAGAGTTGGGAGTTGCTTTATAAATTCGGATACTAGAAAGGAAGGTAAGACAGTTGGAGGATTATGAGCAAGCAGCTCTTCTTGTTCCAGGGACAGCATAATCTGACCGTCAGTCCTCCTCATCGGTTTGGGGTTGCAGTGCGCTTGCAGAAAGCCTAGTAATTGCCTGGTGGTGTTTAGAGACAAACCAAGGAGCACACTTTTCTCGGTCAAGCAGCTCCTTACCAATTAAATTATTTTGCGCCTGTCAAAAGTAAGGATTAAGCTTTTTATGTTCACTTCTAGATATCCAAGTTGTAGGATCTAAGCTGCCCCCATCCCCAGCACACGCACCCTATTCTATAATCAGGAAAAGGAACAGGCATTAAACGTGAAGATACGTGCAGGTGGCATCGCTATTAGTAGTACCTGCTGCGTCGTTACCTTCGAAGTTAGCGTACCTACACAGTTAGGTAGGTATCCCAACTGTCCCAAATGCATGTCAACTGTTGGCTGTTTCCTTGCTGGAAGTGGCACTAAAGCACAAGGTGCACACAACTCAAGATTGATAGTGTGGTCAAAGGTGATACAAGCTCACTCAAGCTCACTCAAGCTCACTCAAGTAGATCATCAAAAAGTGCAAAATCAATGATGGTGTAAGTGACAATCTCAACCAAGGTGGCAAGCAGTCCAAATTCACAAAATTGTAGCGTTCAAAGCCATTAATTAGTTGTAAGCTACGGTCAGTACGTATAGGTTACGAAATAAATACTTGAAAATCTGCTAATGAATTGCAGTTGATGAATAAGAAATCCGACAATTAAATGAGCACTGCTTGCACCAGGGAGCATCACAGAGCATTGCTAATCTGGCCCAGTGCTCAGCAAGGCCCTTTGTACCTAGGTGCTCGGTTGTGATGTATGCAAACCCAAAACTCTCTACCCTTGTTGATGCACAAAGAGGAAAATTACACATTTCATGGTTGGAGCAGTAACAGAGTGACAAACATTGCTTGAAACCCAGCGTAAAAGAGGAAACCGATGACCGCGGTCCTGTAATTTAGACGAAACCTGTAAGAAGATGGGAACACGTTGCTTGGTAAAAAAGTTTGCCCATAAATGTTTTCAGATCCACGCAAGCTCTGGAAAACCACTAAAGTAATACTACATTGCAGATGTCAATAAGAGAGGTCACACAGATATGCATTGCGATTCAAAGGTACAAACCATCAAGCAGGCAGGGCTACTCACTTGAACAGGAAGGGGATGAGCAGGCCCCACATACACATGTTGATGAGAGCTGTGATGTACAGCGCACGCGTCGGCACATCATCTGGCATCAGCAAGACACCGTCCTCAGACATGTAGGATCCAAATATCATGACACAGGCCATTCCTGAGTGCATGTTGGAAAAAGGTGCTTTGACGGAGGTGCAGGTGCAGGCACGTGTGTGGGCAATGCGTGTTATTGCTGCTGCTTGATAAACGCGTCAATGATGATGACCACATGATAACATGATGATGACGACATGACGATGACGAGCACTACCTCAAACACCACTTTGGCTAACACTAACAGTTAGCAACCATGCGGTCGCTTCTACTGCAATGAGTTGGCTTGTGGCAGTGCCATAAACAAGTTAACAAAACATACCACCCACCTGCCAGGAGGATAAATATGGGAGATGCAAAGCAGGCTGTGATTGCCATGGTGGGGTAACCATCCCTTGCCTGCAGGATTTAAGAAGCACTGAAACAAATCAGCGCGGTAGAGGCAAAACCTCCAAACAAGCATAGTGACAGGAGGAGAATTGAGATGGTTTGCTAGCACTTATGTTCAAAAGCTACTCTAACACCACAGAAACACGCGGCCAACTGAAGATGCAGCAGACTGGTGTCTCTGTGCTAAGAACCGCCTCACCATCGTGAGGTTGCACACTGCGTCGCACATACTGTTGCCCCATGATAGAATGGTAGCACCTAGCAGTGCAAGCGGGATGTGAAGGATCTGCCCCACAGCTAGCACCAGGCCCACCTATAAGATGAAGTGGTTGTTTAGTTTAGTGTAGTCTGATTTATGAAGGCCTCCAGCCTGGCATGGCTGCTCAACCTACAAGGATCCCAACAAAAAAGATCGGCAGCTGCACTTATAAGCTTGCCGAATATTTTAGGTGTCAAGCACCACTCATGCAAATATGTGTGTGAGCGTCTGCTTGTTAGACGAGGACCATGCTTGGAAGCAAGGCACCCAAGGCTTCTTTCAAAAGGCACCGGAATTCCTTTTGACCTGGTGAGCGTGATGATGGAGGTGCTGCGAATGCCAAATTTACAGCTGTTGCATTAGCACTCACCAATTTAAAAATGAGTGCCAAATCCACGGTATGCGCATCAACACTCACCAATAAAAAAACGAGTGTCAAATCCACGGTATGCGCATCAGCACTCACCAGCTCATTTGCTGCTGCGTCCATCCAGAGCATGGAGCCACAAAATGTAAGCGCCACAGCCACGCCTGCATGCCGACAAAAACATTTGTAGATTGCCAGATAAGCATGAACACATCCACACCCACACCCACACTATACACCCACACTTACATCCACACCCACACTGAAACCTACACCCACACCCACACCTGCACCCGCACCCACACCCACACCCACACCCACACCCACATCCGCACCCACACCCACATCCGCACCCACACCCACATTCACACCCACACCCACACCCACACCCACACCCACACCCACACCCACACCCTCATTCACACCCACACCCACACCCTCATTCACACCCACACCCTCCATTCACACCCATACCCACGCCCACACCACACGAGGCTGCCCCTCACCGAGAAGATGCCCGTGCAGCTTTCCATCCCTTGGCCATTTTGCCAGGATCAGCAGCCATACGCAACCACACGTGCATGCCAGTAGCCTCAATGAAGTATAAGATGGGGAGGAGTGTAGCTGGAGCCAGCTGTGCTGGGCCGTGGCGGTGTCCTGATCAGCTGCTTGATGAAACTGGTCACTTGATGAGACAGGATGAGGGATATCAAAGACCCCGTTGCGGCTGCTGACGCCACCGCTGCTGCTGCTGCCATTGCTAGAGAAAGGGGCCCACCACTACACACACAGGCGGCAGAACAACAATTGGGTGTTACCCAACTTTTTCCATCAAAAAGTAACAAAGGAATTGAAACGATTTGCTTCTTGTCATACGCCTGAAAGTCAAGTAAATAGACCAATGAGCATGCAGGGAGCTGACTTTCGAATTAAAACAAGTCTGAGACCGTGTACCCTTGCAGGACGGGAAGAAGCAGAGCGTGCAAAAGCAAATTGCTTCAGCAGTACAGAGATCAATTTAAATTAACCAGTATTTGGACGCATGCAGCCACCTTGTCATGGCAAATGATGAACAGAATTTGATGGTCAAAGAGGAAAGGCATGCCCGTCTGTACACACACAAGATCCCAAACACAGATACACACAAAAATACACCAAAAAAACTCACACACATGTGTGTTCAAATTCCGTTACGCAAAACATTCACAAAGTTTCACTGACACACGCACATATGTGCGTGCTATTTTTGGTATGCAAAGCGTACACAAAAACAAACACACCAAAAAACTGCACACATGTGAGCGCATATTAAGGTATGCAAAAAGTACACAAAACAAACACACCAAACAAACGCACATGTGCGCGCAATACAGATACACAAAACGAGAAAACATAAACACACCGACACACGCACACATGTGCGCGCATATCAGCTGTGCCCACCTGGAAGTAGAGTGCAAGTGTGCAAGGGGCCACCACCGGCATCGCCAATGCATACGCAAAGGGAGAAACAGGAACCCTGCTTCGATCTACCTGTGATTTTCATCGTGAATTTTATTGTGAATTCCATTACAATTAAACAGTGTGAGTCGTTACCTGAGATGACTGTGCACCTATTATTGATTGCATCGAGGCAGGGAGAGTTGTTACCAAAAAAGCTATATGCTTCTTTTTGTTTTTTTTCTTCTATAGGTGAGGCTTTGCAGGCAGAGGTCCAGCAGCTATGTGAAATTATTTGCTTAACTCCCATCACAAAATTACTATGTCTGATCACAAGCAGTTCTACTAGGTCTCTGTCTGTCAGGTGCTCAAGCAGAAGGGCAACTTTCTTGCTCTCTTATTGCTGATGATAGTGGCAGCAGCAAAAAAAGCCTTATGTCTCCACCGTGCTTTTTTAGCGTGCACCGGACGACTTACGTAGCGGTTGGTACCGCAATGTGTGTGGCAAGCTGTTACGCACCTGAGGCATTGTCAGGGACATGGCTACCGTGAGGAATCGAGTGAGGCCTGACCAGGCAATCCACATCAGGCGAGCGTTGCGTTGGTGATACACCAGCACCTTGCCCTGTTGCATAATCACAGGCAGCAGCACAGGTAATCCACATCAGGCGAGCGTTGCGTTGGTGATACACCAGCAGCACCTTGCCCTGTTGCATAATCACAGGCAGCAGCAGCAGCAGCAGCAGCAGATTGCAATGTCCACGAATGTAATTTAGAATGTGGTACGGCATGAACATGAGGGGCTGGTATAATACAGATATTGCTGTGGATGTATGCAAGTTGAACAAGGTACGCTCCGCAGATATCATCCACACAAATGTACTCAGGAAAGTTATGCAGCATGAACATGAGGGGTTGGTGTGGTATGAACAGGGCTGTGGAAGTACGCACGAGTGGAACATGGTACGCTTTGCAGATGTGTTCACACAAATGTACTCCAAAAAGTTATGCAGCATGAACATGAGGGGCTGGTATGGTACAAACAGGGCTGTGGATGTATGCAAGTTGAAAAAGGTACGCTTAGCAGATATGTTTGCACAAATGTGTTCCAGAAGGTGGTACGCATGAACAAGGCTGCGGATGCTGTGTGCACCAGACAGTGAGACATTGTGCACCATTAAAAACGTGTGATCACAACAGCAAAGGAGGGTGAGAAGTAGATGCTAGTGTGCAAATTCTCTCAGAGTCTGAGCCAGGATTATTGGGATTTGAGGACAAGGCAAGTGTATCCTGTGATTTTGTGCGGTGGACCTGGCACACGTGTGTGTGTGTGTGTGTGTGTGTGTGTGTGTGTGTGTGTGTGTGTGTGTGTGTGCGCCTGCAAATGCCCACATTGAATCCGCCACACACGCATGCGAAAGCTGTGATGCAGCCAACGCACATGTCTCAGGCGCCACCTCTTTGGGCCAAGCACTGAGACGCCCCCCTTCTCACCTGCACAATCTCAGCCCATTCCATGGTCGTCTCATCCACCAAACTGTCGCACTCGCTCCCACTCCCACTCCCTTCACTGCACCCATCACTCCCACTGATGCCCATTCCATCTTTGATGCCATACTCAGCATCTCCACCCCCGCCCCTCTCTTCACCCCTTCTGAAGTCCTTTTTGTCACTCGCACCCTGAAAGCCACCAAAGCTAGGGTTTCTGCTGGGTGCAGCAAATGCCGTGTGTGCTTGAACCGAAGCAGCACACACAGCGCCCTCAGCAGCAAGGGCTTCTGCCCCTATCGAGCGTACAGCTAGAGAAGCAGAGGACCTGGTTTCCTGTTGGTCTACAAGCTGCTGCTGCTGCTGCTGCTGCTGTGGACATTGAGGCAGCTGCTGTTCATTCTGGACATACTGTCTGTGCTGCTGCGAGACTGGAGGCTGCACCTCCTCTTGCAGCTGATGCTGAGGGCCCTCCTCCTGCTTCTGCTCGTGTCCTTGCTGCTGCTCTTGCTGCCGCATGTGCCGCTGCCTGGGGCGCTGAGGGGGTAGGTGTAAGGGGGGCACCCCAGGAGCCGTAACAGATAGATCGCTGGGGTCTTGTGGTGATGGAGATAATTTCGGTAGTGTTTGCTGCTGCAGTAACATTGGCCTGGAGGCCGATCTGCTCTGGCCCTGATTTGAGGGTTGCGGCAGTGATTGTGGCCAAGAATCTGTGCTGCCGCCAAGGCCCATGCCTGAGGTTGATTTGGACCGCCATCTGCTTCTTGTTAGCTGGGAACGTGCTGCTGCAGTTCGTGCGGTTGCCATGGGGGGGGCTTCTATGTCTGGTAAAAAGTCGGTAGCATCCAACGTGGTTTGCCTCCGATGGCGCTGCCTGCGTGAACATAGTTGTTGGTGCATACGTGCATGTGCTGTGTTTGAAATGTGTACGCATTTCAGGCAGGCGTGTAGTAGAGATGTTGGATCGGAGATTGAAGTAAGTAGGCTCACAGGTAGGTTGGCAAGCAAGGCAGCTCTGAGCTGTAAATTACGTTTTAAAAGAAGCAGCCTAACAACGGAGGCTTCATGCTATATTTACATAGCTCGCGTCAGACATTTACACAGCTTGCGTCAGAAATGGAATCATTTTGAATTGGTTCAGTAATCAAGAAGGCATCACACGAACAATTGTCCCCCACCGTACCACACAGCACCAGCCCCCCCCTGTACCCACAGCCTATAATTAATAAAGGCGTCACAAACACAAGTGCCCGCATCGCACCACACAGCATCCCCCCCCCTGTACCCACAGCCTAGTAGCAACAAAGGCATCTCAAACACATGTGCCTGCACCGCACCACACAGCGTCAGCCCCACCATACCCACTGCCTGTAAGTAAGAAAGGCATCATAGACGTAAGTGCCCCCGCCGCACCACACAGCGTCAGCCCCACTGTACCCACAGCCTGTAAGTAAGAAAGGCATCATAAACGTAAGTGCCCCCACCACACCACACAGCGTCAGCCCCTCCGTACCCACCCACCTTTGCAGCTGATAAAACAGCAGCAGCTTCTTCAGCCTCACGTGCTCATGCTCTAGATGACTTTGGACCACGGCCCTGGTTGGCTGTGAGCCCCCTTCTTCTGTACCACAAGTGTTGTGCGCCCTCTCATCAACCGTGCCGTCCTCTTGCTTCCCTTCCAGCACCAAATCCCTTTTCCACTCTGCCTCTGATTCTCTGTATCCATCCTCTGCTACGATGCTACAAGTCTTTTCGCTGCCGGCACCTCCAACGCCGGCCCCTTTTGCAGCGGCACCCACGCACATTCCACCCACAGCTGCTGGCTTGGAAACCCCCTGCTGAGAGCCCAGGGGCGACAGTCTGCTCGGAAGTTGCTGGTGGTGGTGGTGGTGGTGGTGGTGAGGGGGGTGTTGATAGTGGCTTTGTGGGGGGTGATGGTGGGGTGGAGGGACAATGCTCATGACCTGCTGGGGCAAGTCAGCTGTGGGTGAAGGCAAGCTAGTGGCAGGCTTCATGTGGTGGCTGTGTGCTACAGGGCTCCAAGGAGGGCTACTTGTATTAGTAGGGTTGGTGGGTATCGTGTGCTGCAGCAAAAATTGGAGTTCGTTGAAGCGTTGCTCCAAAAGGAGGGGGATGCAGGCCTCCAGATCACCTGAAGTTGGGCGCAGGAGTGACGGGGGAGGGGGGGGGGGCAGCGTGTTTTGGGGTGTGTGTGCAGGTTTGGAAGAGGTTGAAAGATGGCTGGAGCTGAGAGGGGTGATTGTTTTGTATTGGACTTCTGCAGCTTTGGTGTGCACGACATCCATTGTTCATAGGGTTGGCCAGAACCATACACAATCGGTGTATGCACGTTTCTTTTACCAGAAACTTGTTCACAAGTAAGGTCAGGTACGGTGTGCATATACATTTCTGTCTAACCCTTACTGAATTTTACGACTAATATACGTGACAAATCTTAGATGTTGCAAATGTGGTCACATATGTTGGTGAGAAAGCTATAACAGTTTTCCTGCAGGTTGTTGTGTGAGTGCAAGCACAAAGAGTGCTGACACTGCATGATGGTTTCTTTTTTAGCCTCTTTTCAACCGGAAAGGCCTGTAACTGCCTTCTGTGATTGGGCCCACACGTTGTTGTGTTCTTGGCCACTGCAGGTCACACTTGAGCCTTCGACAGAGCCAGCAGCGCAAACTTCATCAGCAGCTTGTTGAGACTGAACACTGACACAGCCCTAATGATCATCACCATCAGTAGCAAACACCTTGTTCAGAAAGCACTGCTAAGCATTCAACATTTTGCAGCTCTAGTGCAGGTTTTGGACTCTCAATGGTTACCACCTCTTATAGCAAGCACTCACTCTCAGTTATTGAATTTCGCAGTGTTTCAGAGAGCGTGAGCTCAAGCGCGGGTCATACCGATCTGTTTGCTTGCTCAGCCTTAAAAAGGCACAGAAGACACCATAACAGCATCACCTTGACCTAGTACGTCAAAAGGGGTGTCGTTGCAGTATCATCTGGGCCTAGCATGGCAAGCAAGACATCGTCACCGCGTCACCGTGGCCTAGCATAGCAAAAGAACTTTGTTGCAACATTACCTTGGCCTAGCACGGCAAAAAAACATTGTTGCAACATTACCTTGGCCAAGCACAGGCTCAGTGTGCTTATGCCTGGATGCACCGCTGCTAACACGGCTCAAAGCCAAACTCTCACTGTCTGTGTTGCCCAAGTTTGAGGCGCCAGTGGCCCTATGTGTGCGCACAAGCGAGGAGGGGCTGGCACGCAAACAGTGGAACAGTGTTGTTGTGTTGAGAGAGGTTTTCTTGTGGATGGGTTTGACCAGTACTGGGCGAATAAACCGTGCAATCTGAGGTAATTCCTCTAGCACTCATGACAAGTGAGGGAGCGCCTGTTTAATGTCCGCGGCTTGTATTGGCAATGACGGCCTTAAACTAGCCTTGACCTTGTGTTCCTAAGACTCCTCTGCGCATGTCAGCCACTCAAAACACTCACACTCACACTCACACACACACACATGCACCGCACATTGCACACTGCACAAGGAAACATTGAGAGAACAAAGTGCACAGACACACCCTGCTGTCAGCAGCTCACACCCCAAGACCCTCCTCTGCTCACCTGTGGAAGTGTGCTCGACCCCCAAGAGTGCCTCCAAAACTGCTTCTGCGTTGTTCATGCCTACGACCGCTGGCTTCTCTGCTAACAGGCTTGCTGCTGGCACCACCGCTCATGTACTGCTGCTGCTGCTGCTGCCCCTACAGGAATCGTAGAAGAAGAAGAAGGCAAGCTCACATGTGCTTGATCAATGCTCAAGTTCCAGGCGTGGCAGACAAATAAATGAATGTAACAAACATTTGTCCACATTTAGCCTGTAACATCTAGCCTGATGCCTTGACACATACACAGCTACTGTGCGTTTGTTCAAGCAGGGAAGCAGGGCGTTCACAGAAAGAGGACACATCATGCAACACAAAACATTGCCCATGAAGTGGGAAGCCTACACAGCAGAATGACGTAATGCCGCTCCCTGCCTGAGCATCTGTAAGCCCATACATGTATCGTAGCCAATACATATGCATTGACACATCTGCCCGTGCACCTGCAATCCACTACACGTGACGTGGGCAATACATACTTTATTTGTTATGCAGACATATATTTTCACACCTCTTCCTGTGCACCTGTGAGGCAGCACACGTAACGTAGGCAATACATACATAACATGCAAAAACGTATGCGACTCGTAATATGCAATGAACCCCTACCTGTGCACCTAGCCAGCCTGCTGAGGTGTTGGTCTGCGATGCGCTTGAGCACCTGCTACCATCCTGGCCTGTAGAGGTTCCATTGTCGTTAAGTAGGCTGATGAGGTCCACAGTAACACAAGGCAGCAGTGGCTGCCTCACGCTCACTGGTGCCAAAAAAGCTGCCTTCTCACCATCCTGCTTGTGTGCTGCTGCTAGTGTGGTGAGAAGCTGCTGCTCCTCGCTGCTGGCAGACGCTGCAACGCAGGAAGAGGAATGGGAGGGTCCGATTGCATTGCTGCACCCGTTCTTGAATGCTTCAGGTCTAATGCAGTGGACCTGGGACGGGGGCAAACATGCTCCTTGCTGCTGCTGCTGTCTCCCCTCCTCCCCCTCTTCCTGTCGCGCATCCCCAAGCGACCATCTCCTCATGCGTGACCTACACCCTGCCTCAATTTGCGGCATCTGGTCTTCCTCTTCTTTAAATGCCCTCGCGCTCAACCTCTCCACATCTGATTCCCCACCAAGCTGCTGCTGCTGCTGCTGATGTTGCTGCAGCCGTGAAGCCCCAAGCCAGCTGTCCCATGTTTTTGCGGCCCTGCCTTCCCTGTCCCTCAGAAGATCCTGTCTAGGATCAAGGCAGGCATCTGGCGGGGAGGGAGTGGGCGATGAGGGACTCCGACTTTCTGGGTCTGACATGACGTCCTGCCATGCCCGGCCATTCACCTGCAGGAGGTGCATTGCATGCTTGTTTGAGTGATGTGAAATGTGCAAAGCCAGGAAGTTGAACAGGTGACAGAGGGGGGTTATGCAAGATGCAGAGCTTGATGCACAAAAAACCATTTTAGCGTGCTTGAGATGTTGTCAATTGGTGAGCTCTTGTGTATGTATTGTTCAGAGCTGACTCTGCAACGTAAAGGTTCAAAGTAATTCGTCT
>Ga0307968_1000789_pt1 | contig 24147 bp, 20 predicted proteins | sample OrgLakmetagen650_FD_201834 | JGI IMG/M metagenome (GOLD analysis project Ga0307968, IMG submission 201834) | Saline water microbial communities from Organic Lake, Antarctica - #650 | ecosystem: Environmental > Aquatic > Non-marine Saline and Alkaline > Saline | place: Antarctica: Organic Lake...
GGAAGGGTGGGGGGTTATGTGTACGATGTGTGATGTTTCTGTGTGCGCGTGAATGCGAATGTGTGTGTGTGGGTGTGTGTGGGTGAAGGGGGAGGGGTCTGGCGCATGAAACGTGCACGCAATTGCTCAGATAACCACTTTGTGTACATGTATGCGCATGTTTTGTCAGGAATAAGAAACCAGCTCAGCACATGTGCTCGGGTGCGTGGAATGTGCACTCAATGGTTTAGGACATCAGCAGGAGGTGTCAAGGATCATAACTTTTTGGCGTCAAGTGTCGATTGAAATATAAATTATATAATCGGAATCCTGACGTTGAGAGCTATCGATTGGTATATAAATGAGTCAATTCTGACATCAGCCTAGAAATTGCGTAATTTCTGGTTCTGTACTCTGGTAACCTGGGTAGCATTGCAAAGTCTACATGATCGAGTATCTGCACTTGCCGCTGTTTTTGTTTGCAGTCAGGAGCAACTTGCTTAGATGTGAAACCTGCACTTGTCGCTGTTTTTGTTTGCAGTCAGGAGCAGCTTGCTTAGATGTGAATGAGCACCAACGAACAAAGCATTCAAACATGGTTGCTCAAAGATGACGGTGAACACTTTCATGCACTCAAACATGGTTGCTCAAAGATGGCGACTATGAGCACTTTCATTGTCCACACAATCGCACAAACACACATTGATAAAATCATGGTCATCCTTGAAACCTGTATACACCTATGGTGGGCCCCACCTTACTTTACTTGACGGTTTAACGGTCATATGCGAACAAGCATTTGAATTAGATACAAAAGCAGTCTACGCTCCCAGGTAGGCCTGCTCCCCTCCCTCGTCCTGCTTCCGGTGCGGTTTCCGCCTTTCATACATCCCATGCTATTCAAATGCATACAAACATATGAAGCACACCTGCATAATACAAAAATGTAAATTGTATCAATTTGTGCATCAACATACACTGACAGGTAGGCCTGCTCCCCTCCCTCGTCTTAGTGTCAAACCCAGCCATTCAGTACATGCTGTTCGAGCAGCTGCAGCGGCTGCTGCGTGTGTGGAAGGCTGCCCGCACAGGTAATCTTTCTGTCATTAAGATATGTCACGTACGTGTGCTTTGCTTGTTGTGCTTGGTTTCTGCTTGGTTTCTGAATGGTTTTGCAATGCCAATGCCCTTTGAGCAGCTGCAGCGGCTGCTGCGTGTGTGGAAGGCTGCCCGCACAGGCGATCTTCTTTCCTCGTGAATTACGCAATACTATTAGTTGCAGCCCGTACCCAACAGCCCACAATTCTTTGCGATCTTGTTCCTCGTGAATTACGCAATACTAGTAGATGCAGCACTTTCCCAACAGCCACAATTCTTTGCGATCTTGTTTCCTCGTGAGTTACGCAATACTAGTAGTTGCAGCACGTACCCAACAGCCCACAATTTTTTGCGATCTTGTTTCTTCCTACCTGTATGCTGTGCGTGCAAAACAGACAAATAGCAATGCACACCCAACAGCCCACAACCGTTACAGTGTAGGGACAATTTTGCATTATTGTATCCGTACGTTGCATGCAACACAGGCAAGCTGGGGCGCACGCCTGACAGCCAAGGAGTTGGTGGGCAGGGACAGCAGCAGCAGCAGCAGCAGCAGCAGGAGAAGCGAGTCGAGGAGCAGCTGGTGCAGGTTGAAAATCAGCATGGGAAGCTGCAGGAGCAGGTGCTAGAGAAGCAGCAAGGACACCATAAAGGTAAGGCACTCTGACCTGGCAAGGATGAGAGCCGCAGCATTACCAGCTGCGGCCATGCCATAAAGGTAAGACGTCCTGACTTAGAATTACCAGCTGCGGCCATGCCATAAAGGTAAGACGTCCTGACTTCGATTTACCAGCTGCGGCCATGCCATAAAGGTTAGATGTCCTGACTTCAATTTACCAGCTGCGGCCATGCCATAAAGGTAAGATGCCGTGACTTCGACTTACCAGCTGCGGCCATGCCATTAAGGTTAGATGCCGTGACTTAGATTTACCAGCTGCGGCCATGCCATAAAGGTTAGATGTCCCGACTTTGATTTACCAACTGCGGCCATGCCATAAAGGTAAGATGCCGTGACTTCGACTTACCAGCTGCGGCCATGCCATAAAGGTTAATGGCCGTGACCTACAGCCAACATGCATATATGCAGGGTTGGCCAGAACCATATATACGGTTTGTATACGGTATTTTTGGCAGAGAATTCACCATATATACGGTCATATACGGTGTATATATACGGTTCTGGCCAACCCTACATATATGCAGTGCTCGGCTATAAGGGGCCTGATAAGCAGTACGTCACGGAGTACTTGTTGCATTGCTTATTCCTCATTATGTTAATTCCAGTGCGCTTTGCATGGTGCCAATGTGCATGAATTCCAACATGCAATACACAGCTCGAAGAGCATGCATATCTATAGGTGCTGATGCGCATGATTTTAGCATGCAACGAACGGCTCAAAGAGCATGCATGGATAAATCCACAGGTGCCTGCATGATTTCAACATGCAATAAACGGCGCAAAGGACGTGCATATCCATAGACATTCAATTATTGGCTGCCAAGCTGTATCTAGATCATATGCACACATTTGTTGTACAACTTGCATATCTAGATCATATGCACACATTTAGTGTACAACATGCATATCTAGATCATATGCACACACTCAGTGAACAACATGCAAATCTAGATCACATGCACACGTGTATTGTACAACATGCAAATCTAGATCGTATGCACACATTTGTTGTACAACATGCAGATCTAGATCATATGTACGCATTTGTTGTGCAACATGCAGATCCTGATCATATGCACACATTTATTGCACAACATGCAGATCTAGATCATATGCACACATTTGTTGTACAACATGCAGATCTAGATCATATGTACGCATTTGTTGTGCAACATGCAGATCCTGATCATATGCACACATTTATTGTACAAGATGCAGATCTAGATCATATGCACACATTTGTTGTACAACATGCAGATCCTGATCATATGCACACATTTATTGTACAAGATGCAGATCTAGATCATATGCACACATTTGTTGTACAACATGCAGATTAGATCATATGCACACATTTGTTGTACAACATATGTAGGCAGCATGCACGACGCAGACATGCAACGGCTCCAAGAGGCGTGGCAGCAGCTGAAGGATTTGCACCAACAACAACAACCACAGCAGCAGCAGCAGCAGCAGCAGCTCCAGCTCCACCAACAACAACAACCACAGCAGCAGCAGCAGCAGCAGCAGCAGCATGAAACAGATGTAAATGCTGCAGCTGCCACAGACAGTGAGGGCAGTGATGAAGCGAAGGTGGGGGCTGGCAGCGACAGCCACAATGACGGCCTCATGTGCAGGCAAGCATCAGCCTCTCACCCTCCTCCTCACCCTCCTGCAAGAACTCCTGCTCCTCTCACGCTTTCCCCCAAGACAGCGCAGCCGTTGAGCTCACTGGAGGTATTTCTAAGCAGTGCGGTGGCCAAGGTACGTGCTGTCTGTGTGTATTACCTGTAGTGAGAGCCGTTGAGCTCACTGGAGGTATTCCTAAGCAGTGCGGTGGCCAAGGTACGTGCTGTCTGTGTGTCCGTGGGGGTGTGGGTCTGTGGAAGTGTGTTTATGGGTCTGTGGGTCTGTGTGGGGGTGCAGGTGGGGTGCGGGTGGGTTGGGGTGTGTGTGGGTGTGTGAGGGAAGGGAGGTGTGTGTGTGTTTGTGTGCTTGTACGTGTGTGTTTAGTTGGAAGGCACATCAGCTTTGAAGGACGCAGCAGAGATTGTCATGACACACATAAATGAGCACTCATATAAGTGCACACACATACTCACACGTGCATGGACACACACACACACATACACACACACACACACATACACATACACACACATACACACATACACACATACACGCACGCTTTAGGTGGGCGCTACTGTTGCCACGTACTGGCTGGTTGTGGTCAAAAGCCGACTGCAGGCTGCTGGGAAGGGAACTCCAGCAGACATGCAGTACAAAGGTATTTTGTGCATGTGTGTTTGTGGTTAAACGGTGAGAAGCTCACGTATTGCATGGAATATACGCACACACGCACACACACGCGCACACACACACGCGCACACACACACGTACACGCACACACACGTACACGCACACACACATACACACACACAAACACATACAAACACACACACATGCACACGTGCAGGAACATGGCATGCACTGTCCACCATTTGGCAGCTGGAAGGCTTTGGCGGATTTTTCAGGGGCCTGCGCGCAAAGCTGCTGCAGACCGCTCTGAATGCAGCTCTGACGCTCATGCTCAAAGAACAGGTGTGGTGTGTGTGTGTGTGCGTGTGTGTGTGTGTGTGCGTGCGTGGTAGTAAGTTTTGTTGTTGCAAGTCAGACTTTGTGTTTTGGAGCCAAAATGAGCTCATCATTTCATCGCGGCAGACAGCAAATCGTGCTTGTCCTCTTTTGAGGTGTTAATGCTGCTGGAAGGTGTGACTGCTGCTGTTGATTTGAGTGTGTACGTCCCTCTTTGCAGTTGGGATGATGGTGTTAAATTGCTTGAGAAGTTGTTATTTCAACCTACTAGCGTGCATGTGTTTGTGCCAATGCTATCTAGTGTTTGAGTATGACTATTCTGTCTTATGGATGTGGCTGTGAGTGTGCTCGTTGCAGGGAGTTCTGTCTGTTGTACCTGAGCTGATCTGAGCCGAGGAGGAGTTGTGTAGTGTGAGAGAGTTGTGGGGTGTCCTGGAACATTCCAGGCAGAGACAGACTCAGAGCATCTACCTCAGTGCTAATCTATAGAACGTCGCCATGAACTTCATCCATCCATGTGCACAAACGCAGAATGATGGAATGGCTGCGACGTAAGGTACTTTGCAGCCATTCCATCATTACGCGTTTGTGCACACGGAAAAGTACGCTTTCCTGAGTGTGTTGATGCACCCTATTTTTCAAGTGCCCCGGTTGATGTGTGCTTTGATTCATCTCACTGGCCTTGCTTGGCACAGAAACATTTAGGCGGGGGGAATAACAGGTCAAGCGGTGAAGCAGTGAAACAGTGGAAATCCAGTCAAGTAGCGAAGCCGCTCCCCACATCATTCAAGGGAAAGGAGGCACTCACGTGTCAGGTGCAGTCAAGCTCCTCCTGAGAATTGTTCACTCATTGGAACAAAGGATGGAAAGAGTGTGAGGATCAGGAGGGTTGCGTGCCGGACGGAACAAGAGGCAACTATGTGTACAGCACAAGTCCATGGAATTCCATGCATAAAATGAAGCTTTTTAGGTAACAAACTATCATTGCAGTAACACATACCACATACCACAACCAATCTTCTGCACGTCACCAGCATACCTCGCCCAGTTGTCAATCCCTTCCTTACAAACAAATGCATGCACATGCGCACACAAATATACACACACGCACATACTGTATACCATGACCTTATGCAGGCATACACCATCACCAAGCGCCTCCTTGCCTCAAAGTCCGTGCGGCTTGCTGTAAATCGTGCGAAGAAGGATGCTCGAAACGCGCACATGCTCGTAGGCTGAACACTGTACATAGCTTGCTCGGACGCACATACATACGCACATGCACACAATAGCTTGCTCGTACGCACATACATACGCACATGCACACAATAGCTTGCTCGTACGCACATACATACGCACATGCACACGATAGCTTGCTCGGACGCACATACATACGCACATACATGCACACAAATGCGCAATTACGGGTCTACACACCCACACGCTCGGGTTTGTGCGTAAGTTGTGCGTGTTCTCTTAGATTGGCTGCTTATAATTAAGATTGGTATGGGTTATCGGTATGAAGAGGCAATACCATGAGCTTATTCGCAAGAACTCCATTTTGGTTGTACGTGGCATGTGTCTGTGTCCATTACGTGGTAAATCACACACAGGGCTCTTTTTGGCTGAGACCGCATGCAGATTGCTGCAGGGAATAGCATGCAACTGAAAAAGCCACGTATGATATGTTACTTTGCCCATGTGCTGTTCATAGGCAAGCTTTGTGCACGCATTTTTTTCAAATGTACCATTCGTCCGCAATAGGTTTGGGCACGCATAGTTTCGTTAGCTAGGCCCTGTACAGAACGCTCCCTACCATGAGCAACGAATGTTTCCCGTAAACTCTTGTACAAGCATCAGCAATATATTAATAGATTCAGATTGTGTGGGTGTGAGTGTACCAACATGTGTTTTGTGAGGTTTGGTGGAGGAGGGTGCAAGGGAACCATGCAGCATACTCCCTAGTGTAGTTTTTTGTACAGCTGAGCAGCTTTTAAGTTTTGTGTTTTGCGTTGCTCTGGTACTTCGTCCAGCGTGTACCTCCTTCTACAATGAATAGCGATGTGGATGTACTTTTCAAACGTTATTTTCTTCTTGCAAAGTGGTTGTGTGGTGCGTCACTGCCATTCGTCAGGCTCAACTGTTCAGTAGATATTCAAAGTGCGCAGCTATGTTTTTTTGTCACATTTGGAGCAAATTCACTTTATTCCTTCTTATATTAGTCTGCAAAGTTTCCCTTTGAAATTTAGTTTATAAATAGTAATTTAGTGCCGCTGTCCCCTGCTGCCCTCCTATTTCTCCCTACTGTGCCTGCCGCTCTTTGTTTTTTTAACTGGACCTCCATACTATTTTGAATTTGCTTGGTACCTATGCATGTGCAGTAGGCATCTGTGCTACAGTACCCGCTTTCAGCCAGATCTGTAAGCCTGCGGTTACAATGGAGACTGACCTTCATCCAGCCAGATTGTTTGGCTGACCCACCAAGACTGGTCTTGGCCATTAGCTCACATCACAAGTAGAATATTTGGTGTTCCACTAAATAAGGACATTATGAAAAAGGTTGTTGCCTGTTGCAGCAAATAGGGTCGGGCTGCTAAAAAAGTCCTCAAAAAAAGGTGAAGTAGTAGACACAGGAGAGCTTTCTGGAGCAAGCGTTGCCACACATGCTTTCTGGAGCAATAGTAATCTCAAATTCTACGAAAAGCGTAATGTTATGAGGTACTGCACGCACTGGTACAGTTTTAATCAAAAACACGGCTTCTCTCGTAATGCAAACTATCCCATCTGCCCAGTGCACACTGACAGTGCGCTTCACATACTCTCAGGTTGCCAACACACTATAATGAGGAACATCATTATGAAACGCCATATTATGGCAAGTGTGCTGATTGTCCAAGCCCTACAAAAGGGACCGTCCCACCATGCGGTGCCAACCAAATTGCCTACACTGACGTAGGCAGCGCAGATAAACTATCAGAGCAAGGCCTAGATCTGAGAAACACTGTCAACAAAACACTGCCCTCTTGGCTGCTACCAAAACTAACAGCACATGCTTTAGTTAGTCTCGTCCTGACGCTATCCTATTATTATCCAGCACTGTGCTCTTCTCGCGTAATCACCCGCAACTCAAAATTTCAACAGCTTGCTAAAAACAAGAGACTGAATCCAAACCAGTGGGAGGTTCACCTGATTGAGTTTAATTTCTGTGAAGACACTAGGCCTGATCCCCAACTCCAAAAAGCAAAAGCACAGCACAGCATGCTTATGGCCAACCTAAACAGACAAGGATATAGGGAAGTCAAGCTTCATGTGATCCTAGTTGGAGCTATGGGGACTATCTACAAAGACTATACAGACAAACCTCTGGCAGACCTTTATCTGGACTACCATACGATTAAAAAACTGACACACAAACTGAATGAACACTCCATCAGACATGCATATGCATCTGCACTCATAATAAGGTAGTATGCACTGCAATATAACACAAGCAACAACAGTCAAGGATTGGGTCTGGGTGCTACGGCACACAACCCCCCTGACCCACACTAATTTATTTTTATTCGTTTGCGCGGTGGGGGGTTGCCTGGTGCGGGCACCTAAGTAACCCCGCCCCTCCCTTAATCATGCTGGCCGTGTCACCACTACCAGCGGAGTCTTCTCTTTTTTTCTTTTCTTTTCTTTTTCTTTAGTTTGCATTGTAAGATGGCTGTGAACTTTACAAGTCTAGACACGCCTTCAAATATTGAGGGTCCTTACAACTGCCAAGACTAGAAAAGCAGAACCTTAGACTCAAACTCCTTTCTTGCCACAACTTTCTGTTCCAAAGAATTCGTCATAATAACAGGAATAGATGGCCGGGCCTGAGCGAGCTCTGGATGTGTGATAAATTTGACTGGCACGTTTGTTGTTCAGAACAAGGAGCACACCTTGCTGGACTATCCGTACGAGCACTTGTCAGCCTTCGCAGCTTCGCAGCACTATAGCTTGTCTTCCCACCTCATGCAATCAGATTTTACAACAAATATTATGACGAAGCGATTTCTTAATAAGGGTGATTTTGCACTAGCGCCCATGGGCGGATGCAGATAATATCTCAAAGAGTTTTACTGCCTGGAGAAAGCAGTGTAGGATCCTGCAGGTGTCTGGTCCGAAAGGCACGCAATAGTTTCCTTGTAAGGCTTAACTTATAAAACTCTTTTATTTTATACATTTCTTACGCTCATTTCAAAGATCGGGGGTTTTAGCTAGGATCCCCGGGCGGTGAACGCTTGCACGCAACCTTTAATTGCCCATGGCCTCTCATCTGATCTCACGTTCCCAGCTGCTGGATCATGGATCTCCGTTCTACTCAGTGGCTGAGCATGCCATGGATGAGCGCACCACCACGCAAGCATCAAGCAGCGATGAGGATGAGGAGCCACTGCCGCAGAACGAGACTACCAGCAGTGACGCGTCCAACCCGCTGGTGTGTACATTGTTGCATGAGACTCTTTGGATATCTGCTCAGAGTGAACGGACCCTGCACATTGCAGGCTGCACTACCTAACTCAGAAGCCATCGCGCAATACCTGGTTGAGGAGCTGAAAGAGATGCCTGCTCTCCGGCAAAAGTTCAAGAACGCTGCCGAGGCATTGGGGGCGGATGTGAGTTTGACGTAGTGTTGCTGCCACTACTTTAGCTGTTCATGCGGGCGTATGAATGCGAGTTTTGAGTCAAGGTGACATTTTGACAGAGGGGGTTATCTGGGCAAAAGCCCATACATGCTCCTTTTTGCATGAAAGGTGCAACTACTCACACGTCACTTCATCAAATTGGACCCAACCTAGCTTCAAACTGATGCTGACTTTATAAGCTACCCGAGCATGTGCTCAGATTTAGACAAGTCGCCCTGCGTACAGAATGACAAGACTAAAAGTACACGTCGTGCTCCTGTACCCTAGATGGGTGCTTTCCAGGGGGAATGGCACATGAATTTGCATATCTCGCCAACCACTTAATCTTTTTGCCCCATTTCTCTTGCGATGATCTTTATTTGTTATAAGGACTTCAAAACACCAAACATCACTCAGTTTGGTGCGCTGGCTTGTCAGATAAAGCATATGGCTGCTCTCTGGCAAAGGTTAAAAAATGCTGCCGAGGCATTGGGGGCGGATGTGAGTATGACGTAGTGTTGCTTCACAACTTTAGCTGTTTATGCAGGCGTATGAATGCAAGTTTTAAGGTGACATTTTGATAACTTCTGCCTTTAGATATTCCCTCCTCTTGCGAGAGCACTGCGCACGTCCTGTTGTGCTGATGCACACAGGCCATGTGGGACCTTTTCATTTTGACCGGAAACAAGATCAAAGAGAGCGACCCCATCATCGTGGACGCCAATGGAAAGCAGCGAACGGGGGGGGGCATCTTCTTGCAGCTCCTTAAGCCAAGGTTTGTATGCTCGCAGCACACAGATGGTCGTATCCACACTGCTCTGAGCCTGTTGTGAAAGTACGGCTTTACCACTGGGTTAGCTCTTGCCTAATAGGTAGGCCCGAACCATATATACACAGCATATGACCGTATTGGTGATTTCCCTGCCTAAAATATTGTATAGACACCGTATATGTATGGTCCTGGCCAACTCTACAAAGCTTACCAAAAAAAACCTGCCTTTCGTTCCCTGGGGAAGAGGATGTGGTTGGCTCATCAGGATCAGATTCAACATGTCAGGATGTTTGTGGAGTAGCTTTTAGAGTGAAATTCCAGTGGTGTTGCGGTACTGAAAGAAATCACGCAGCATGAGAGCTCATAAAAAACATAAGATGCTCACACGCAACGCACCTTGGGAAAACCAAACCGGTGAGTGGCTCACCGACAGTTTGCCCCTGAGCTTTGTCAGCCGCAAAAAGAATATAACTCCTCCATGATGCGTCAAATATCAAACTCTGAACATACACGCTGGGCTGTCTGGGAGTGCTCAGTGGCCCTTGGCGATGTGTTAGGGCTTGTGACATTTAACATGGCCACGAGCGCACGGCACTCCTGTTGTTGGGGCCATGGAGGCCTCCAAACCTTCACCATGCCAACCTGCCTATGAACAAATACCCTCCAAATGTCCAGACCAGCATCTCAGGCAGACTCAGACGCCTACCTCTACAATTTGTCATTGCCCCTCCGCAATAAGCAGGTTTACATTTTGTCATTGCCCCTCCCCGATAAGCAGGCTAAGTGCAAACAAGTACAAGACGGAAGCCAAGGGCGGCAGTGCACCAAGCAAGGGGCGTGTTCTAAGACCCTACCAATCCAAGGTACGTGATAAGTTTGCGTGCCTCCGAGATGCTTCTGATTGTTAAGCATCCCGAAGACTTATCTAACAAAAGCACGCCTGTGGCCCTTTGCTGTCTTACTAAGAAACACTCCCACCTTGTCATTTGGGGGGGAAGGCTGCTCACAGTTTTTATCAGATGATTTGAGCGAAGGATGACCATCTTGCGTGCCTTATCAAATCGCCTGTTGATCAAATCGTCTGTTGATGAATGGTCAAGACCATACGTATCTGCTCACTATATCGCTTAATTAATTTCCACTTGCTAGACTCAGCCAGAATAATGCATCCAGTAAAAAAATGGTAGCTAAAGAAGGGAAAGCCTAGGGTTGGCCAGGGCCACATGCATCCTTTGTATCAGGAACCTTTATGTTGATAAACATTTGACAAAGGTGGTTTTTTGGGTGGAGGAGTATGCCTCAGAGCTTGATAATGTGGAGAGTGGTTTCCGCTGCCTGCATAGTGTTTTTCTTATTATCTTTGGCACAGCAGCTGCAAACCACTGGTGTGTTCTTGCCTTTCCAACATACAGGCTGTGGAGGATATCCTGCAGGATCCTCGCCGCAACTGGGTCGTGGCTGCCCCAACAGGAAGTGGCAAGACTGCTATCTTTGTTACCGTATCCCAGTACGTTAACGTTGACAAGTGGAGAGATAGGTCCATTGTAACCATTGTAACCATTGATAGGTCCTGTTGTCAAGACTGCCATCTGGACATTCCTGCTGTTAACTGCCAACTGTCAACCGCAGCAGTTGTACGCAGCGCTATCACGGTCGTAAACCAACACAACAGTAACCAACACAACAATTGTTGCGTTCCTACGGCAGTTCTGGTGGCTGAGTATGCGCGCCTCACTTTCACATCAAGTGACACAGTTATGCACCGAGGTTAGAAGGGCAAAAGGTTCCCAATTTGTTCTTGAGCAGGCGGCTCATTGGAGAGCAAATACGAAAGGTTCCCAATTTGTTGCTCATTGGAGAGCATTTGTTGGATATGTTGCTCATTGGAGAGCATTTGTTGCTCAATGGAGAGTGAAGACAAAAGGTTCCTAATTTGTTGCTCATTGGAGAGCATTTGTTGGATATGTTGCTCATTGGAGAGCATTTGTTGCTCATTGGAGAGCAAAGACAAAAGGTTCCCAATTTGTTGCTCATTGGAGAGCATTTGTTGGATATGTTGCTCATTGGAGAGCATTTGTTGCTCATTGGAGAGCAAAGACAAAAGGTTCTCAACTTGTTCTTGTGTAGGCGGCTCATTAGAGAGCGTCCAAATGCCAAGGTGGTGGTGGTGGTGCCAACAGTGTCTCTCTTGATGCAGCAGGTGAGCATGTCAGGGCATTCAGCGTTTCTGTTCTTCATTCGCTGTTCTGTTACTGTTCAGCGTTTCTTTATTTTTTTGCTCACTGTCCTGTTACTGTTCAGTGTTTCTGTTGTTTATTTTTCAGCCTTTCTGTTTTTACTCACTGATCTGTTACTGTTCAGCGTTTCTTTTGTTTTTTAATCACTGTTCTGTCACTGTGCAGCGTTTCAGTTGTTTATTTTTCAGCCTTTCTGTTTTTGCTTACTGATCTGTTACTGTTCAGCGTTTCTTTTGTTTTTTAATCACTGTTCTGTCACTGTGCAGCGTTTTTGTTTTTTTACTCACTATTGCAAGGGACCTGGAATTCACCCGGGAATTGTCATTTCATCACATGCGCCAGCATCGGCAGCTTTTTGTATGAATTTAAGTGAGCAATGCACTGGTGGCGTTGTAGGTATACAGACCATACACAATGAATATGCTGCTGCTAGTTGCTATCTATGGTGAGTTCAAAACCCCCAGTGGAATACTAGAGCAGATGCTCAACTTCTTTCTTGAACTGGCTACACGTGAAATGCTGCAAACCAGCTAAGATTGCTGCCAACACTTTTGTTCCTGCTCGTGCATGCTACGACGCGCGGGCTACACATATGGGATCATCTGCTGCCAATCTGCCTGAACACACTTCACAGGCTTCAAACCAGCTGAGATTGCTGCTAATGATCTTGTTCCTGCTCGTGCGTGCTACGACGCACGGGCTACACATATGGGATCATCTGCTGCCAATACTCTGAACACGCACACTCCTCACAGGCTTTAGCTGCACTACGACAGGCGTTCTTGCGTGAAGTTTGAGGACAAGTACGCAGGCGGTGGCGACCATTCGGTGCCTGAATAAAATGGAACTGGAGTCTACGTCTGTTATTAATCCGCTGCGGGAGTGTGCTGAGTTATTTGTTCCATTCTATTTGTTTTCAGGCTTCAGCATTTGAGCAGGCTGGATTTGCCAGTGCGTCCGCTGCTGGCACGGCCGCAGGTGAGAAATCGGTGTGCGCGTGCAGCAGTGGTTTACGGGCGAAAAAAGGCTGAATTTAAAGCTTTTCACGTGCACGTGTAAGAAATGCAACAAGAGGTAAGAAACAAAAAGAAGGTTATGTGCTGGACCGATTTTCTTTTGTAGTAGGGAATTGACTTTTGGGTGAGTCTTCAAATCGGCAAGAGGAGAACAGTAGCAGTGAAAGTACCTGAGCTTGCTCGTGTGTTACAATGGTCACAATTCAAAGGCAGTGTCTGCATGATCTGGTGTGGGTTGAAAACCAGTACAGGCAACGTGAACGGTTTACTGCCGTTGTGCAGAGAGTTGGACGTGCCGGGTAATCAGGTTGTTTTGGAAAGTTTGCCGATTTGTCTGTTTACATTTATTAAATAGCCGAAGCCGAAAGGCATGAAGGCACCATGCCTGCTGGGCCCTAGAATCTATTGAGTATTGACTTGTCCATACCAGACGTGCCCTTTCCAGTACTGTTATCAACTCTCATCAGGAGCCGGTTTTAAGCCAAGCCTGCAACCCTCTTGATCCCCATTGATATTCCTTTCCTTTTCGCGGTGGAGGAGCTTTACGGTACTCGATACCAAAGTGGCTCCTCTTCCTTAATTTATGTGGGAAGTGGTTTTCACTGCCTTACCAAAGTGGCTCCTTTTCCTTATTTTATGTGGGGAGTGGTTTTCACTGCCTGCGTAGTTTTTCTTTTCTTTTCTGTTGAGAGGGCAGGAAGGGGTTTGTGCGATGTGCGGGCCTGTGCGCTGAAACACGTCATCCTGTGCATAGTCCCCCCACACGTAAAATGGGAAAGCGTGCCATTCTGATGTCACAGTGTGGGTGTTTGTGATGTCTCCGGATGGGTGATACCGTTGTGATGTCACCGTATGGGTGTTGGTGACGCCAATCAATGACACGCCACGGCTTCCTTCCAATGCTCAGTACATGATTCTTTTCCCATTTACGCACGAACTTACTTCAATGGACCACTTACGAACCCCTCTGTCACTCCCCCCCCCCCCCTCTGCCCCTTGAGCAGGCCGCGCCCCTCGCGTAGACAGATTTTGCGGGGACAAGCCTTTTCCCTCAGGAGCGACTGCGTGGAAGAACGAGCTGCACGATCTGTCAGTCATGGTGTTTGAATCGGGTAGCTTCAGGAACCTGCTCAGCCCAACCAATGGGCAGCCAGCCCGTGCGCACATGGAGGACATTGACTTGCTGGTATGTTGCAGGAATCGTACTCACATGTGTAGTGTATGTTGCAGGAATTGTACACACATGTGTAGTGTATGTTGCAGGACATGTTCTCACATGTGTAGTGTATGTTGCAGGACATGTTCTCATGTGTAGTTTGTGTTGCAGGAATTGTACACACATGTGTAGTGTATGTTGCAGGACATGTTCTCACATGTGTAGTGTGTGTTGACACACATGTGTAGTGTTTGTGTGCCTGGAGACGCAGGTGTGCACACGTGCCTGCATTTGCACGTGTTACTTTGTTACCTAACTGGAACTAACCAGAGTTACGTCATTTTAAAGTGCAGTGGCGGGCCCGGTGCACACTGGCTTAGGCTGTCATAGCATAAGCTTGTGGTGCTTTCTCAATCAATGGTCACAATGGTCACAATGGTCACAAAGTCACAGAGGTCACAGAATGGTCACAATGGTCACAGAAAGGTCACAGAATGGTCACAGAATGGTCACAATGGTCACAATGGTCACAATGGTCACAGAGGGCACAGAGGGCACAGAATGGTCTCACAATGGTCACAGAGGTCACAGAATGGTCACAATGGTCACAAAGTCACAGAGGTCACAGAATGGTCTCAGAATGGTCACAATGGTCACAGAATGGTCACAATGGTCACATTGGTCACAGAGGGCACAGAGGGCACAGAATGGTCTCAGATTGGTCACAGAGGTCACAATGGTCACAGAGGTCACAGAATGGTCACAGAAGTCACAGAATGGTCACAGAGTCACAAAGTCACAGAGGTCACAGAATGGTCACAATGAACACAAAGTCACAGAGGTCACAGAATGGTCACATAATGGTCACAGAGGTCACAATGGTCACAGAGGTCACAGAATGGTCACAGGGGTCACAGAATGGTCACAGAGGTCACAGAGGTCACAGAGTCACAGAGGTCACAATGGTCACAAAGTTACAGAGGTCACAGAATGGTCACAGAGTCACAGAAAGGTCACAGAAAGGTCACAGAATGGTCACAGAATGGTCACAGTGGTCACAGAGGGCACAGAGATCACAGAGGTCACAGAATGGTCACAGAGGTCACAATGGTCACAGAGGTCACAGATCAAGCCATCATTCAAAAGAGTGACTGCTAGACTGCGTATGTAACCACTGTTGGATTGTGAGGAGCATTTGTTGTAGCACCACAGGTTTTTAGCACCTACAGAAAAACTTAGAAAGGGAGAAAAGGCACACTACGTTTTTTGTGACATCGCAGCTCTGAATATAGCCAGTAAATTCAATCAAGCATCTGCCAAAAGCTACCAACCGGGTTAAATAAAAGAGGGGGAACTTTCATCTGAGTCACAATGGTTACAATAGGGGGAGACCTTCACACACACACACACACACACACACACACACACACACACATACACACACGCACGCACACACACACACACATATACACATACACATACACATACACATACACAATGGGGGTGGGCCTTCAGCCAGGTAGTCTGTATGATCGGTCGCAGGCTGGTCTTGGCCAGCCAAAAACGAATCTACAAGCTTAGAAGTCTAGGACGGAATTTTAGTGTTATAATGAGAGAAGATGAACAGAAACGAGTTGACCATTGACTTGCTGCAGCAAGAAAGGTGCGGCTGCCGAAAAATCCTCAAAGAAAGAGTTAAACAAAAAGGAGCCAGCGGTGCACTCTCAATGAGCATTAGCTTGAGCTAGGAACTTTGTAAGGCAGCACAGTCAGGAATGCCTACGGAGGCTTCTTTTCATGCAAGACAAATTTGCACTGTGCACACTAAACACTGTGCACAGATTATGAAGCATCGCACACTCTGTGCTCTGTTCATTTCGAGTACACTGTGAATACGAACACTGTGCACGGACGGGTCCAGGAGCACTGTGCATTATGTTCACTTAGCTCGTGCGTTGCATGTTGCAGGAGCACAGTGCATTATGTTCACTTTGCTCGTGTTTTGCATGCTGCAGGAGCACTGTGCATTATGTTCACTTTGCTTGTGCGTTGCATGCTGCAGGAGCACTGTGCATTATGTTCTTTGCTCGTGCGTTGCATGCTGCAGGAGCACTGTGCATTATGTTCACTTTGCTCGTGCGTTGCATGCTGCGCACGGGTTTATGCGTTGGACGACGCCAGCAATGCAATAAGCACCACCTATGTGCTACTGCATTATTTGAACACATACTCAGCTGAACACGTTGTACACGATTGATGCACTGACGCAGGTGCTGGATGAGTGCCACCACTGCAACAAGAGCCATCCGTACGCACACATCATGGCCCACTGTAATGCATCGACCAAGAGGCCCCAGGCAAGTCGGCTGACGCACACTGCTTCTCCTATGTCAAGCATTACGCGAGAAGCCAGTCAGCTGATGCTCGCAATGCATTTATGAAGCAATGGTGAACTGCTGCCGCACTCTCAAAGATATAACAGCAAACTGAAGAGAAAAAGGAGGCCTTTGGCTGATTCAATGCTGTAAATGGCAACGAAGTCGGCTCTCGAGGGGTGGACTGGTTAAGTGGCACTTAGTCGGTTGCAATATGCAGATTTACCTGACAATCTGTCTTGTCACGTAATTAAGTCGGCTCTCGTGGGGTTGGCTTATTACTATTATTATTATTATTAGGCAGCAATTCGGTTGCAATATGCAGCCTTACTCGACAATCTGTCTTGCCACGTAATAAAGTGGATTTTCGTGGGGTGGGCTTCTTATTATTATTAGGCAGCAAGTCGGTTGCAATATGCAGCCCTACTTGACAAGCTCTCAAAACCTTCTTTAGATTGTTAGAAAACGCAATTAACCCGGGTCTTGTGGAGTAAATGGGCTTCTTATTTGGCAGCAGGGCGGGTGCTATATGCAGCCCTACTTGACAAGCTGTCTTTACCCAGCTGTCAAAGACTTCTTTAGGTAAGGTAAGGTTACATCACTATAAGGACTTCTTTAGATTTGTTAAAAAAGGCATAGACTCTTGCAGTTGTAATCCTCTGTTGAGGTAGCCTGAGTAAAAAGACCACCACGTTCTCTGTTGCAGTCTCCCGCTGGCCAGCAGTGCTCTTCCGAAGTGTCAGCCCTGCTAGCGTGTAGGCCCATTTGTAACCCATCAAATTAGCATAACAATATGTTGCTGTGCATTGGAGTTGTAAGACCAGCACGCTCTCTGTTGTGTACTTCTGCCGGCCAGCAGCGCTCTTTTAAAGAGTCAGTCTGGCGCATTGTTTGACCCATTTGTGCTCTTCCTACTACGCACACATCATGCTCTTCCTACTATGCAAACGCCATGCTCTTCCTACTATGCACACGTCATGCTCTTCCTACTATGCACACGTCATGCTCTTCCTATCTATGCACACGTCATGCTCTTCCTATGCACACGTCATGCTCTTCCTACTACGCACACGTCATGCTCTTCCTATGCACACGTCATGCTCTTCCTTTGCGCACGTTATGCTCTTCCTATGCACACGTCATGCTCTTCCTATGCACACGTCATGCTCTTCCTATCTATGCACACGTCATGCTCTTCCTACAATGCACACGTCATGCTCGGCCTACTATGCACACTGTCATGCTCTTCCTTTGCACACGTCATGCTCTTACTATGCACACATCATGCTCTTCCTACTATGCACACGTCATGCTCTTCCTATTCACACTGTCATGCTCTTCCTTTGCACACGTCATGCTCTTCCTATGCACACGTCTTGCTCCAGGTCCTGGGCTTCTCAGCTTCCCCCACAAACGGCGGCACATCAGTGAGTATGTGTGCAGCCTGTGTGCGTGTGTTTAGGGGATGCGTGAGTATGTGTGGAGCTTGTGTGCTGAGTGTGTGTGGCACACCAGTGAGTTATGTGTAGAGTATGTGTGTGTGTGAGTTTGGTAAATGCGTGAGTGTGTGTGGAGCACGTGTGATGAGTATGTGTGGCAGGCCAGTGAATAATTTGTAAAGCATGTGTGTTTGTGTTTGTGTTTGGCAAATGCGTGAGTGTGTGTGGAGCACGTGTGCTGAGTGTGTGTGGCACACCAGTGAGTTGTGTGTAGAGCATGTGTGAGTGTGTTTGGCAAATGCGTGAGTGTGTGTGGAGTTTGTGTGATGAGTGTGTGTGGCACACCGGTGAGTTATGTGTAGAGTATGTGTATGTGTGAATTTGGCAAATGCGTGAGTGTGTGGAGCACGTGTGATTAGTGTGTGTGGCACACCAGTGAGTTGTGTGTAGAGCATGTGTGAGTGTGTTTGGCAAATGCGTGAGTGTGTGTGGAGCACGCGTGATGAGTGTGTGTGGCACACCAGTGAGTAATGTGTAGAGCATGTCTGAGTGTGTTTGGCAAATGCGTGAGTGTGTGTAAAGCATGTGTGATGAGTGCACGTGAGGCATGTGTGAAAATATGTGATGATTAGCCTGTGTGGCACATCATAAGGTTGCTTAAGCTATAATATCTAAACTTTCATTTCCCCCCCTTTTATGAATGCGGTGAGTGGGTGCCCTCCTTGTTGTTGATGGTACATCCTCCTTCTTTATGTGTTTACAGTCAGTAGGGTGAGGTTGTGCACACAGCTTTCCTCAGTAGCTGCTTCCTGTGTATTTCATCAGCAGCTGCTTCCTGTGTATTCCATCAGCAGCTACTTCCTGTGTATTCCATCAGTAGCTGCTTCCTGTGTATTTCCTCCTCCTTTATGTTTTCAGAGACAGTTGGGTGAGGTTGTGCACACAGCTTTCATCAGTAGCTGCTTCCTGTGTATTTCATCAGCAGCTGCTTCCTGTGTATTTCATCAGCAGCTGCTCCCTGTGTGTTCCATCAGTAGCTGCTTCCTGTGTATTTCTTCAGTAGCTGCTTCCTGTGTATTTCATCAGCAGCTGCTCCCTGTGTATTTCATCAGTAGCTGCTCCCTGTGTATTTCATCAGTAGCTGCTCCCTGTGTATTTCATCAGTAGCTGCTCCGTGTGTATTTCATCGGCAGCTGCTTCCTGTGTATTTCATCAGCAGCTGCTTCTTGTGAATTTCATCAGCAGCTGCTCCCTGTGTATTTCATCACCAGCTGCTTCCTGTGTATTTCATCACCAGCTGCTTCCTGTGTATTTTTTCCTCCTTTATGCATTTAGAGACAGTTGGGCGAGGTTGTGCACACAGCGTTCATCATTATTTTATCACCAGCTGCTTCCTGTGTATTTCATCACCAGCTGCTTCCTGTATGCAGGCGGAGGTGGTGAGCGGCCTGCAAATAATATGCCAGATGATAGGCAACGCTGAGCTTCGCGTCATTGCTGAAGACAACCCTGACGTGATGCAGGTGCGATTTATAATCCAGCAGAGCATATCAGGGTTGTTTAAACACACATATGATTTTTTTAAGCTACGGTTGTTGTTTTGAAGGGCGGCCCTGACGTGATGCAGGTGCGACTAAGGTGTGAACCAAAAACTCATTGGTTGTTTAAACACACATATGATTTTTGAACGCTACGGTTGTTATTTTGAAGGGAGACCTTGACGTGATGCAGGTGCGACTGAGGTGTGAACGAAAAACTCATTGGTTGTTTAAACACACATTTGATTTTTGAACGCTACGGTTGTTATTTTGAAGGGAGACCTTGACGTGATGCAGGTGCGACTGAGGTTTGAACAAAATACTCATCGGTTGTTTAAACACACATTTGATTTTTGAACGCTACGATTGTTGTTTTGAAAAGAGACCTTGACGTGATGCAGGTGCGACTGAGGTGTGAACGAAAAACTCATCGGTTGTTTAAACACACATTTGATTATTGAACGCTACGGTTGTTATTCGGAAGGGCGACCTTGATGTAGTGCAGGTGGGATTGAGGGTCGAGCAGAGCGTATGAGGGTTGTATAAACACATTTGATTTTTGAACGCTACGATTGTTATTTTGAAGGGCGGCCCTGATATGATGCAGGTGCGATTGAGGGTCGAGCAGAGCGTATGAGGGTTGTTTAAACGCACATTTGAATTTTGAACGCTACGATTGTTATTTTGAATGGCAACCTTGATGTAATCAGGTGCGACTGAGGGTCGAGCAGAGCGTATGAGGGTTGTTTAAACACACATTTGATTTTTGAGGTTATTTTGAAGGGAGACCTTGATGTGATGCAGGTGCGATTGAGGGTTGAGTAGAGCGTATCAGGGTTTTTTAAACACACATTTGATTTTCGAACGCTACGATTGTTATTTTGAAGGGCGGCCCTGATATGATGCAGGTACAGCCACGGGCTGAAACATTGAAACGTGATGTTTACAGCAGGGGGGCCTCGTGACTTTTTTCAATGAACCTCCAAAATATCTTGCATTTGCTTGGTACCTATGTTTGTGCAACAGTTATCTTTATGTGCTGTGTGCAGCAGTTATCTTTATGTGCTGTGTGCAGTAGATATCTTTATGTGCTGTGTGCAGGAGGTTTCTTTCTGTGCTGTGTGCAGCAGGTATCTATCTGTGCTGTGCGCAGTAGGTATCTTTCTTTGCTGCAGTACCTGCATTTAGCCAGGATCTTTAAGATACCTATGGTATGGTTACAATGCTTGCAAGCAGGAGTCCCTTCAGCTGGGTTATTTACTGATCGGCTGATGGCTGGTCTCGGCCAGCCACAGATGAATCCACAAGCTCAGAATTTAAGAGAATCTTCTTGAGGGCGAAAGACAGAAACGCAAAACGCACGTTGCCTCCTTGAAGCTCACGTCATTCCATGTTATTATTTGGAAAGACAGGCTTGGTATGATGCAGGTGCTCTCTGGTGACGCTACGTGCTTTTACTCTGAATTTGTTGTTTTGACGTACAAAATGCTCAGTGGTTGCATAAGGGGGAGACCGTCAGCCAGTGCTGCATACTTACATTTACGACCTCACGCTTGCTGTATGTCCTTTCTGAGTTATTTGCCGCATCCACTATGGCTTTTCACCCATCCACTTTGTCCTCTCTGGGTTATGTGCCGCACTCTGTTTTTTCAACCACCCACTTTGTCCTCTCTGGGCAATGTGCCGCACTCACTCTGGTATTTCACCCACCCACCCTTTCCTCTCTGAGCAATGTGCCGCACTCACTCTGGTTTCTCACCCACCCACCCTGTCCTCTCTGGGTTATGTGCCGCACTCACTCTGGTTTTTCACCCACCCACCCTTTCCTCTCTGGGCAATGTGCCGCACTCACTCTGGTTTTTCACCTACCCACTTTGTCCTCTCTGGGTTATGTGCCAAACTCACTATGGTTTTTCAGTGCAGCTGCTGCTCTGCTTGTAAAACTGGTGATATGTTTTACTGACAAATACACACACACACACACGCACACACACACACACACACACACACACACACACACACACACACACACACACACACACACACACACACACACACACACACACACACACACACACACACACACCACAAAATAGGCAGCTCCACCGCCCAAGGACAAAGTGATGAACTTCCCAGGGAGGAGTGTTGATCATGCGGCCAGCACGCTCTTGAGAGAGGAAATGTATGCCATAGCACATGAGCTAGGTGGGTGGCTAAAAACTGTGTAGTCGTGTAGTCCTATCCAATGCCCTGTGACTCCTGGTCAGCACCCCTCATGGGCTTGTTGGGAAATCCGAGTTGAATGAACAGGGGTAATAATCTCGTGCTCAAGAAAACAAGAAAAAGTGCACGGGCAGTAAAAACCACTCCTCACAGTTGTTAAGGAAACGGAGCCACTTTGGTGCCGGGTACCAAAATTTCACCATAAGAAGAGAATGATGGATGGTCCACAATACATCCACAAGAAGAGAATGGTGGTTTTGTAGGAGGTCACATAATAAAGACAATAGCTGACACACACACATATATCATGAAGTGCATATTACACTGGACAGTGTGTCATTTCACACACACACACACACACACACACACGCACACACACACGCACAAACACACACCGCAGGACGTGCCTTGTCACTGCTCAGAGACATATGCCTTGTCAGTGCTCAGAGACATATGCACGTATGCACATACACCACGGATTGCATATCTCACTGGACAATGTTTCATTTTTACACACTTCATCTTACGCACACTTCATCTTACACACATTTCATCTTACACACACTTAATCTTACACGCACTTCATCTTACACACTGGACAGTGTCTCATTTTTACACTCTTCAATGGACAGTGACTCATTTTACGCACCGCAGGCTGTGCCCTTGTCAGTGCTGCTCAGAGCAGTAGCCCCCGCACGCAGTGTGAGGTTCAAGGCTTTGTGAACCTTCTTCCTCCTGTTCACCTGTTTCACCTAAACCAGATGCACGCGTACAACCTGCTGTGCCAGTAAGTTGTTCTGCTTTTAGTAAGTACTGATGGAGTCATCAATATCTAGACACACAAGTATGGGGACACACAAGTATCTGGACACTCAAGTATCTGGACACACAAGACGCACGCAAGTTTAAAACACAAGACGCACGCAATTAGCCCTTACAGTTTCATCATATCTGAGTACTCCATTGGTGTCTAGGCACGCAAGACGCACGCAACCAGCTCTTACCGAATTTTTTTTATCCGATATAGTTCCCCATCAGTTTCCGCACGCACAAGATGCATGCAACAGCACAGTAATCTCTATTTTATCCAAGCACTCCATTAGCGTCTGGACACTAGGTGTACATGTCCAGACTGCTGTGATACATTATTTAGATATACTACTAAGCGCTCCATTAGCGTCTCCCAAACACATTCAAGGTGCACGCAAACATTCTGCTGTGACATGTTATTTTGATCTTAGCAAGCGCTCCATTAGCGTCTCCCTAAGACACTCAAGGTGCACGCAAACATTCTGCTATGACATGTTATTTTGATCTTAGCAAGCGCTCCATTAGCGTCTCCCAAACACACTCAAGGTGCATGCAAACATTCTGCTGCAAGAAATCTTGACCTCAGCAAGCGATCTATTAGCATCTTCCACGCACGCTTATCAAACACACGCTTATCAAACACATGCTTAACAAACACACTCAAGGTGCACGCAAACATTCTGCTGTGACATGTTATTTTGATATTAGCAAGCGCTCCATTAGCGTCTCCCAAACACACTCAAGGTGCACGCAAACATTCTGCTGCAAGAAAGTTTGATCTTAGCAAGCGCTCCCTTAGCTTCTCCCAAACTTATTCAAGGTGCACGCAAACATTCTGCTGCAAGAAAGTTTGATATTAGCAAGCGCTCCATTACCTTCTCCCAAACACATTCAAGGTGCACACAAACATTCTGCTGCAAGAAATTTTCATGTTAGCAAGTGCATTTGTGTCTGAACAAACAAAGCGCTTGCATATAACCTGCTGAGCTGCTGAGAGTACTTTGTCATAAGCGCGTTTTTGATAAGCATGTATTCGATAAGCGTGTGAATCAGATTTGTTTATGTTGGACCACCCACCTAGCTTGCCTGCCACCACAAATCACATCTTACGCCTAAACAAGTGCAGAAGGGTGCGCGTGGCCATTGAGCTTATGCTTCTGCCTAATAGCAGTGTCTTGTTAAACTCCACTGTGTTCGATACCTCAGCCAGGAGTGGACGTGAGGAAAAACCATGCACCTATGCAGGCACCCACACTTCAAATCATATAACGCCACGCAGGCACCCCCACCAAGTAAACACCCCACCACAAATCATATAAAGCCACGCAGGCATCCCAACCAAGTAAACACCCCACCACAAATCATATAAAGCCAAGCAGGCATCCCCACAAAGTAAACACCCCACCACAAATCATATAAAGCCACGCAGGCATCCCCACAAAGTGAGTCCCCCACCACAAATCATATAAAGCCACGCAGGCACCCCCACCAAGTAAACACCCCACCACAAATCATATAAAGCCACGCAGGCATCCCCACAAAGTGAATCCCCCACCACAAATCATATAAAGCCAC
>Ga0307968_1000790_pt1 | contig 24140 bp, 16 predicted proteins | sample OrgLakmetagen650_FD_201834 | JGI IMG/M metagenome (GOLD analysis project Ga0307968, IMG submission 201834) | Saline water microbial communities from Organic Lake, Antarctica - #650 | ecosystem: Environmental > Aquatic > Non-marine Saline and Alkaline > Saline | place: Antarctica: Organic Lake...
TGTGTGTGTGTGTGTGTGTTTTTGTGTGTGTGTGTGTGCGTGTGTGTGTGTTGTGTGTGTGTGTGTGTGTGTGTGTGTGTGTCTGTGTGTGTGTGTGTGTGTGTGTGTGCCGTTCGCCACCTCGTTTAGTGACACGTCCTTAGCCTCAATGAACGGTTCCCGGCCACGACAAAATATTAGGCTCGAAAAAAAGCCTCCGTCCCTCCGCATTCCTATTTGTGTCCCTCACGTTCACAATTGTGCCTTCTTCATTACAATATTTAACAAAAGTAACCATTCTAAAACAGGAAAATGTTGAGAATGGGGGTTACGACGGTTTATGGCAGGTTATGCCCAATCCTGAATTCAACTCATTTAACCATACTGCTCATGAACAAATTAGATGTTTTAACGAAGTTCAACCGAATATGGAAACCAGATAGTGAATACATACACATCACACACACATACACACACACAAACAAACAACAAACAACAAACACACACACACTACACACACACACACACACACACACACACACACACGCACGCACGCACGCACGCACGCACGCACGCACGCACGCCGTATAACTTATATGGAAATTTCCGCCCGTGTCCCTATCCGTTTGACCGTACATGGGTTTTAGTTGACCGTATATATATACGCCGTATGTACAGTCGAAACCATGTATACGCGCCGTACTTGCAGATGGTTCGATTCCACAACAGCAGTCTTTTTTGCTCTTTTTGGTCAATTTTCTTTTCTCGAGCCTCTTACTGAGCTCTTCCTTTGCTTCCCTTTTCTGTTGATGCATGTGTTTTGCATTAATAATTAGTTTTATTGGTAGTTGAACTAGTTATGCTGAAAAAGGCCTTTTTTTGAGTCTTTTTGGCTTGAAGCAGGCCTAGCTTCCTAACCATACATTTGTTGGGTATAAAAGCTGGTCATTCGTACTCAAGCTGCAAAATGACCCCCCTAAGAATTAGTTCTGAGTGAATTCATTTTCCCTCATATAGGGTATACACAGAAATACGGCGTATATACGGTCATATACGGCGTATATACAGTATATGGAAATCCCATGTACGGTTTGGGCCAACCCTACAAATAAGAGAAGCTTTTCAGTGGGGATCAGGTGGTTGGGAGGCAGAATAAGCCCGCACACCTCCAGGAGTATTGCACTGATATTTGTGGGGGTTATTGTGTTCAATGTCTCGTCTCATCTGTATGATTTTGTTATGGTTCTGATTGCATGTAGGCTTAATTTCTTCATTAGTGCTGCGGCGTGTAGATCAGTAACTCCGGGGCTGTGGAGTGGTGTTCTACGTGAGCATGAGGCCACCTATTAGGTGTGTGTTGAGGTACATATCGGAGGTCTTACACACCACTGGCAAGCAAACGCGTTGGCTTGCCAATGGTGTATAAGACCTCCAATATGTACCTCAACAGTATGCACGTCCATGCTTTTACAAAGGAGCAGACTGAGAGCTTTACAATATAAACAAAGGGCACAATTAGGATTCTGAATTTCTGCTGATTTAAATGATGGTGGTTTGATCTGCTGGGGTGCAAGCTGGGTGTGAAATCCAGGAAATGACATCAAATCCAGCCAAAACAGACCCCACACGCACATTCCTGAGGGTCGAGAACGAGGGGTAAGATGCGTGCTACATGTCCATTGTACTGTACAAGCCATTCCGGACTTCGTGCTGTGCGTGCTGCAAGCTGCAATGCAAATCCTGGTCGTCGATACACAGGACAAATGGCACGAAACCGACGTTGTGTGTGTTCCTGATAATTTAAGTTGTGGCCTAGGGCAAGTGGGAGGAGCCGTATTGGACAATTTAGGGGGCCTTGCATGCAAGAGTGTCCGACGATGGAAAATACGTCTCTTGCGAATGCAAAACTATGCACAACCGACGCCACATACACACACACATACACTGCACACACACACACACACACACACACACACACACTGCACACACACACATACACACACACAAACACACGCATACACACACACAAACACACACACGTACACACACACGTACGCACGCACGCACGCACAAACACACATACACACACAGTCACACTCCTGGGGTCGAAAACATAAGCTACAGCAATGCGTCAGCAGGACCGGGCTGCCTTGACCACCTGAGGCCAGGGCCTGCCTAGCCTGAGTCTGACCTTTGTGCGCACTACCCACATCCAACAAGAACTCTGGACGTACTAGAAAGACAAGGCCTTCTCTTTGACACCTACTGAGGCCATGCTTTACGTAATGGTATACCATGATGATCTGGACAACCATCACATAGTTTGGTTATACACCATCAACAAAAGAGGTAGAGCTGCATAGAAATTTGACGCCATAGGGCCGGTAGAGTTTCTTTCTTTCTTGGCCTTGTTTTTGCAGATCACCAAGATGTGTATCTGGTGCAGGCTGAGGCAGGTTTGGTGCAGTGATATGCTCTTTGCACTTATGGAGGCTGCATCTAATTCTTTCACAAGTGCAGTCGGTTCTTATGGCTCCCAGATTGACTTCCATGAGATTTTGACCAGCTATTTATTGAGAGATGATATGAAGTCCGTTCTTTTGTGTCATTTTATTTAGGACGACACAGGCTGGGCAGGCCCATGTGTCGTTAGTGTCAATGGCCTCCTGCTCGCTCGTTAGCATTGTAGCAGTAGGTTTTTAGTAGGCACTGCCAATGGTACGTACAATTACAGACATTGCATATGTACATGTCTTAAAAGGAGGGAGAAGATCCAGTGATCCAAGTCCTAGATGGTAGGAGCACACTTAACAGAATGCACATGCAATGTCAGTGCGAGCAGCAGCTTGAGTGGTTTTGGGCACATACCCAACTGCTTTGAATAGGGATAGGGCCAATCTCTCTAAAATCATAGGAGCGTAGTGTGTATGGTATTGCTTCTGTCTTTCTGCAGGGCAGCTCTTGGGAACGTGTCTGGGAAGCGACGGTGCAGTTGCTCAATCCTGTGAGCAGCGATCCGGCGGGCACCGGGATCTATTTCACTGTAGAGGCAGTGGTCCACCACAAATTCCAAGCGCAGCACTGCCTCTCATGCCTCCAATGGCTTCTACCATCTAGGACCATCTTGGCTTCTCAAGACTTACGCTATTCCTGCTGGTATGTATGCGAGTCATACAACAAGGCAAAGAGATGGACAGTCCCTTGCAGAAACGGCCGTTGGCAGCGTAGAAAAGGATGTTGGGGGTCAGAGACGCCATGCCTTCATGGTGTGTCATGTGAGAGTGTGGATTGGAACCCCTACAGTTCAATTGGTTTCGCGCGGCAATGCGGCTTTAACTAAATCCAACAGCTACACAATGAAAAAAGTCTCGCATGCTGACATGTAGTCGAGCACACGGTCCAATGATTGCTGGTCAGCCCATTTTAATTCTGCCATGGATGGTCTGACACAATCGTATATCTTCAAACAGAAGCTGCAAAACTGTGAACCCATTAATCTCAGCCGTTTTGTCGTAGACCTCAGGGAGAGACACTTGGAGTACTGGACACCTTATTTTGACACACATCCAAGAGAACACAACATGAGCTGTACAGCATACGCTCCACTTATCACCAATGGTGTGCTTTTCCTAGAAAGAGGGATCTGGTCACTCATTTGCCTTACATCCTTCCCAAATACATGTATCCTACATGTATCCTACCCTGCCTCGTGATGCCATTTGCAGAACAGCTCGCTTCAGATTTGGTGTTCACACCCTACGTTTTGAGACAGCGACATGGAACCAAAGTAACTCTGAGTTTGATGCTGATGATATCCAAGATGAGCAGCATGTCACACTTGGACGGTCCTGTTCCACTGCATCAATCCCCATGTGGTTTCTCTCCGCAGAAAGTATGCATCTGTTTCCCACAACAGGAGCCCACAATGTGTCTACTTTATTAAGCCAGAACAACAACACACTTTTCCCTCCATGAACTAATAATTCATTTTTTAAAGCAGGCTTGACGGCCTTTTTTGTAAATGTTGAAAGTTGCTTTGGAAAGGTGTTCATTCCCTCTATACGCCCGTTTGTAAAGCATGCTTGGGAATTTGGTGGATGGGGGATTTTATAATAGTTTTTGTTGGTAATGCTTATATCTGTGAACCATAATGCTTCAATCTAGCCTGGATCTACACAAATACTAAGTGATCTGAGTAATAGACAACAATAGACAACAGTAAACAAACAAAAAAATACAAACAAGAAAATTCAACTGCGCAGGCATTGAAAAACAACTCCCCACATGAATTAAGGAAAAGAAGCCACTTTGGTACCGGGTACCGTACAACTCCTCCACCAATAGAAAAAGACGAAGATCAATGGGGATCAGGAGGGTTGCAGGCTTGACCTGAAACCGTCTCCTGATGAGAGTAGCTGGAAAAGGCACGTCTGGTATGAACAAGGTTGGCAGCGTAATTGACAGAATGAACATGAAGCTTGGAAGCAAGTATCTTTTAAGAAACTCTTTGAGAATCAAGACCCGGCTTTTTAAAAGGCTCCAGCTTGTGATTGTTGTAGATGGTGCCACCCACTCCCAAAAGGATGGTGTGGAGGGTAACGGAGGCTCCTTGAAGGATACAGCAGAAGTCTTTGTGTTGTTCCTGCGCGGTGCTCAACTGGTTCTGCGGTATAGTGTCCTTACAGTACTTGATCTCAATGAGGTGAATGTCACATTGTAGAATGCTGAGATTTTTAAGTCGGTGCTGTATGGGCAAGGTGGATCTGCTAGTGGCTGGCGTTCGCTGCTGCCTATATTCATGCAGACAAAGCTGGATCCTAGGGAGCCTGTTTTGCTGATGGCTTTGAAGATTATGCTGCATGCTAAGTTGTGCCTCTCAGTGATCATATTTTTTATTTGCGTGCGTTGGCATCCGGAAAGGATATGCAAGGCACTATCTAGTTGAGGGCAGGGGGGGCAAGTTAGGCCTATTGAGTGCTCAAACCATACCGCATGCTTTTGGTTGTACAGGGTTCCTGTTCTGTACTTCATAATGATGCACTTGGTTATAACAGGGACATAGGATGCTGTTAGGTAAGCGTTGCTAGCGGCTCCATTGTCAGTGCCGTTTTTGATAAGAGTCTGGTAGTATTCATGGTAGTTTGCTACGGTATTGGCATTTCCTAGTTTGCGGAGAGGGTGCATGTGTGCTTGCAAGGCGTCATGGTAATTGGATAGGTAAAGCCTCAAGGTAGATGACTGGGCTGTGTTTTGGTGGTTTTGTATGATTTGGTGTTTTTCATATTCTTTCAAATGTTATAGAAGGGATATCCCTCAGGGCCTGCTGTTTTGATGAAGGTATCCTCAATGTCAGAGTAGGTTGTGATCGATTTTCTAGCAAGAGCGTCAGCGTATTCGTTGCCTATAATACCTGCCCTTGTTCTTGTTTAAATTTTAAAGGCTGTGGCTTATCACAATTGGTTTGCTTTGCCTGAGAGACCGGTTTCTGATGCACGTGCACCATTTATTTGATAATATTTCTGACGGTGATTTTAAAGGTTTTGTTTTTCAACATAACTCAGAGGTTTTCAGATTCATTAGTGCAGCTGTCGATCTTTTTGATTGATTTTTGTTGGGACCTATGGTTGAGCAGCCATGCCAGGCTGGAAGCCTTTGTAATCCAAACTAAGCTAAAACTGAAAGATGTAACATCTCTGCAATCAATCTATAAGAATACCTGCGTGGGATTTGACTTAGTGAAAATGAATGGGTGATGGTGACTGGTGGATTGTTTTGGCAATGGATTGGAGGACATCTCCCTAGATGTGGTGGCGGTGGAGGTTTGGGTGTGAGAGCTGCTTTTTAGTTTGGTGCATTGAGGTTAGGCTATCTGTGGCTATATGGGATTAGCCGTGAATGATTGCGGCTGCTATGGCTGCTAGCTCTGCACGTGAGATGGTATTGGTTATACCTACGCCTCTTGGGTTCACGTAATGGGATACGTTTACGAAAGAGTGGTATACAGCTGATCCTGTATTTTGCCCTTCTTCGTATTTTTAATACTGCCATGAGTGTAGGTCCAGTCCCGCCAATCTTGTACTTTACGGATCAGGTATGGGCTAGAGCTGTTTTGGGTCTCTCTGTCAGAGCACTGGGGTCGGCCAGCCCCCTGACTAGGCATTTCAATCTCAGCTGCTTGGAACCTCTACCTATACAAGTGCCTATATCAGTGCGAGGTTTGAAAGCTGCATTTCATGCACACATACACTCCCTGGGTACTACATTTGAAAAGCAAGCCTATTATGAGCCTCACTCCATACATTGGCGCCCTCTGGAATTTCCTTAGCAATGCGGGTTGATTTTTTGCTGTGTCATTCGCTGCAATCTTGTGGTTTTTAAAACCTAAGATGGGGGGGCCTTTGGTACATGCATGGCAAAGTGCTCAAGCCTTGCTTGCAATTATGCAGCTTTTTTAGTTCCTTTGAATGGTGAATGGCTTCCATTACTTGCAAAGTCTTATTGTACTAAAGATTGAGGCTTTTGTATAAGATGGAGGCTTTTGTATGAGAATTGTGCGTTAATTACACTGCTGAGTCTAGTGGGGTCTTTAAAAATAGTTAAGAGACCAGTAGGATCAAGAGGTAAATTAAACTAATTTGAAACGGTGGGTGACTGAAACAGAGAGGCTTCTAAGTCTTCATTAGAGGGGAAAACTAGAAAGTTTGTGCATGTGGGGGGAGTGATATACTTGATTTTATGCGGGATTGCATGAGTACATATGACGTATTCCAAATTTTAGTCCCAGTAACTGGCAGTATGCCCTTTTTGAAGTCAAATCGTTGAGGAAATATCTGGGAAGCGGACTAGTATTGCAAGGAGGTGCTTACCTGCAATTTTGCTTCACTTTGATTCAAGCTCTTATTTAATTATTCACCCAAGTCCCAACCCATTCCATCCCCCTTAATGCACCCTGCTGCTGCTGCTGCTGCTGCTGTAAATTGCTTTTAGGAGGTTTAGCTGTATGGCCCTCCTTTCCAAAAAAGGCGCATTAAAGGATCGGCTTATGTAAGTGCCTCACAGGCAGAAGCTGGAACTCATGCGCTCATTTATACTTAAGGGATCCACCTTTGCCTGAAGGGCGGTATGCCTTAAATTGGGTAGCTGTGTCTAGAGCACAGCCAAAAGTATAGTTACTTAGTAACAGCAAGAAATGATGCAAAGAGAGGGAGAAAGAGAGAGAGAGAGAGAGAGAGAGAGAGAGAGAGAGAGAAGAAGAGAGTGAGAGAAAGAGAGAGAGAGAGAGAGAGAGAGAGAAAGAGAAAGACAGAGAGAGAGAAGGTATGTGTGTGCATGTGTTTTTGTGTGTGTGTATTTGTTTGTGTGTGTGTGTGCGTGTTTGTGTGTGTTTGCAAGCATGGCAAGTCAAATTTAAATCCAATGCTGACAATCTTGCACAATTGCGTGTCTGCTCACATCTTGAGCCTGCAGAGAGACCCCTCTGCTCGTTCAACTGCAGAGAGCTTGCTCAACCATCCATTTGTCACTTTCAAGGTGGGTCAGAAATTATTTGTATGGAGCTTGTACATGGAGGCCGCTCATTGTGCCCATGAATTGCCTTATAAATACATAAATGCTCTAATATTGTTAATGACCAACATGGCACGATATGTACACGCATACTTTTAGGTGCATTCAGACTTCAACGTCCGTTCAAAGTAGGGAGTGTATACAGGCGCCCTTGCACTCCATAAAATGAGCATGCTTTGCTAATCGTCCTCTGTGAGTGTGTATGTAGATTCTGTAACATATGCCTACAAGGCAACAGCTGCTGGTTTGAAACAAGGTTCTCCACTCCACTGGAACACGCTGCTGAGTTTAGTGTGTAACACTTGAACTCCAATTCTTGAAGTGAAGCAAAGTGATCTCTCTCATATCCCTCTTGCTTTTTATTTGTGTTCCTCTCCGGTTTCTCCATCTTTTATTTACTTGGTCCTCACAACTGCTTTTCCTTCTTAGTTTGACTTAAATTTTCCACCTTTCTATGTATTTATATCCTTTGCATGTATAGTTCCTCCCTTTTTCTGGACAGTTGTGAGGAACTGATTCCTTAGCAGTTGTGATCCGGCCTTGCAAATAATCCACCGCCATCTCACGATGCAAACGTAATAGAACTGCTAAGTTCTCTGCTTGCAGAAGAACTCTAGTTCTTGCAGGCGAGTGACTTGTGCAATGCACTTTCGCTCAAAAGTGCATGCCTCCCTTCCTTGTCCATCTGTGTTATATCTGGATAAATAGAGGCAATTTAGTTTTGCTTGCCTGCGCGTTGCAGCTTTTTTGCTTGTGCTCTTGCCTTGTCAGTGCTTTTCTCTTTTTTTTGTTCTTGCGGACAGGGTGTCAACGGCCCAGCTGTCTGCTTATTTCCTTCCTTCCTGTTTTTTTCAGCCTCTTTTTAGTTTTTTCCAGTGCCTTTCCTCAGTTTTTAGTTTTATCCAGATGTAATTCCTCTGCCTATTAACCAGCCGTAAAATAATCAAATACATCTTGTTTGGTATGTAACCTTACAGGGCGTCTCCAACAACTGAATAATTCCAAATTGTGTTGCACTCTCAAGACTTTGACATTCCTTAAATCGAGGACACAATTTTGCATATAAGGCAATGCTGAAAATGTATTTTTGACTTCCTTCATGGATGTGGATGGCCTCCATTACTTTAATAGTCCTTCTCCATTACAGGATTGTGTCGCTCTTGTACAAGAGCCAATAGCACAACTGCTCGGACCAGGGTCTTTATGACTGCTTAATAAAACAAAGAAAAGGACAATAAATGAGGTAGACAGTTTAAGACAATAGGACAGGGAATAAAAAGATGGTGAAGACTAACAGGTGTTCCAATTCTACTTCGGCTCGGGGCCACCGAATGTTGGAGGGGAACTTGCACTTGGTCAACCATCCAGGAAAGACTCAAAAACACTTCCCGAAAACTTTGCCTAAGACGACTGAGCAGAGAGAAAGTTGCCTGCAAAAAATTGAGAAACACCGAACTGGCTATAAATTAATGCCCCCCCTGGAAGAGCAAGGGGTTTGCAGCTGGGCCATTGACATCCATACCTGCCTACTAAGACAGTGAGAAGCTGAAGTCGAGAGGCAAGGAAGAGGGGAAAACTGAACCTAAACGCAGCGCAAGCTGTGGCGAGACAGCTCCAACATATTGTTGCACTCGCTTCCAAGAATACGAGTACTTCTGCAGCTTGCTGCAGAATACTTTGTAGATTTTAAATAAGAGTTCCTTTGCTGGGATTTTCTTAGCGGGGAAAGAGCGAGGATGGCAAGACAGCTAGAATGTTTAAGGCTTGCAACTTGAAACCATTGTGCCTCTTTTGCACTCAAAAAAACTTTCCTTGCTTAAAAACTATGAGTGCACGCTCTCCTCACCAAGTTTGATCAAGTCAATCGATGAAGGACAAAAGGTCCGTGCATTGCTCAAGTGTTACTGCCTTGCACAGCTTGCATGGCACATGTTTGATTATTTATTTCAATTCAATACCCCTTATATTTTGTTCAACCTGAGTTTTGCGCCAGACTTTTATCACTGCCCTCACCTTACTTCCACCCTTAACTAGTCACCTACGCAGAGAAAAATATCTTGCGCTTTTTACAAATACGCAAAACAGGCTGTGTTGTAAGCAACAAAATGTCACTCCTCTCACAACAAATGGTCGTCTAAACCTGGGAAGCTATATTTTGACTGGATTATGGCGATGGTTCAAAACAGCTACGCACATTGCAACAACTAACACTGCTATTTTTACAGGAGTTGGGATCCTGTAGACTCTCAAAAGCTACTCTGAACTGTTAGACAACGCTGCACAGTTGCTTGGCGTCATCATTTCTCGATCACCTGCAAAACAAAAGCAAGAGAATATATCAAATAACACGTAGCTTTTGAGATTAGAATGAAATATACCACTTGCGTCATCGAATTGAAAACTGCGCGAAAGGTTTCACAAAACACACGTGGAAAAGGAAAAACAGGTAGGCGGTGAAAGCACATCCCACAGTAGGTAATCAAAGATAAGGAGCCGCTTTGAAAAAAAATCAATGAGCATCATGAGGGTTGCAGGCTTGGCCAGAAACCGGCTCCTGATGAGAGTTGGTAATAGAACTGGAAAGGGCATGCACGTTGCAGCACCTCAAATTTTTGATTACAGCAACCTTGTTGTATTGAGAACGATATATTTACATAGCAGGAAAAGCGGGAGGTTGTTGAATACAATTGAACTGCTAACATCTGAGAAACCAATACTGTAATAAATGCCAAAATAAATGCCAAAGATCAATTTATCTGTTAATAATCTCCCATTACTCAACAATTGCCTGGGCAAATTGAAAGCCGTACTGAAAGGCAAAAGAAGGTTCCAGATGTCTGGAGGGATTAACTGGCACTTGTGTCGAGTCCTCTTCAGCATTGTATTCCCTCTTTTTCCATGGTTCCTGGGATCTGATGATCCAACTTCCACCTTCACGATACTTCTAGGCCTACAACTACGAGGAAAAATCCTGTACCAAGTCAAATCAAAACATCACATACTACACATACCTCTTTTGGCTTTCCTGTGCGCATCTCATAGGACTTGATGCCGTTGGCCACTGCACTCAAGGCACCGACTGTGGCCAGACCAGTAGTGGCTATATTCTGCAATGAAATGGAGAATATGGAGGGCCTCTTCCTTTGATAACAAGACTGCTTGCTGGTTTAGGTATTGTTTGGGAATTGTACTTTTCTATGGCATCATTCCTCCCTTGCAGAGGCTTCTAAAGAGTCAGACACGTTCACGTTTTGTCGAGGTCTTGAACTTCCATTCCAGAAGTCTGCACGCATGCAGCTAGAAGTCCTGGCTTACCTTTCCAGCCGAAGGCACCATCCATGTCATCAGCCCCAGTGATGTAAAGGTTCCCAAATCGTAACCTAACTTCTCTGTGCCACTCGCCACCATGCGGCTGCATTGCATACACACAATATCCAGGTCATGGGTCGCGAGTGATGGTTACAATCAGCCACGGTAATTGTGGTCCACATGACTTGAGATCGAGCAATAAACATTAAAACACGTGCTGGATTATGGTACCCCTTTACTCAATTTAATGCATACAATTTTTAATGGACAGCTTTAAACAAATGGTTTAGTATAAATGTAACAAAGCTTTAAGCACATCAAATCGGTTCAAAGCAAACCACCTTACTGCTTGATGGAAAACCAGCCCAAAATTGAAGATGAAAATGTCCTAACTATAATGAAGAGCAGTGAATCAAGCTGCCCTTGCAGCAGCGCTCACATTTTGCGCACGTCAAATGTTTTATTAATGGTGTCCAATATTTTGCATCCGACAAATGGCACTCACTAGCATAAACCTTATTTGAGCAGCTACCTTCCAGCTCCTGCGTTTCTCCGTAGAAACCCTTATTATTAGATGCAGTTATACTGGCTAGGCTTTGCGCAGTCTTTAGTTCAGAGATCTTTGGGGTGCTAGGCCAGGGGCCAGAGTATGTGCCGTGGCCTGTCGCAGCAAACATACTCCAGCTGGAATTGTCAGCAGTAATAGGCTACCTAAAACAAACAAAAACAGGAACAGGCATGAACTCACCCTGCTGAAAAGTATGAAAGTGCAAAACCTGCAGCAGCAGCCACAGCCTTGGGCTGCCACTGTTGTGTGCGTGCGTACGCAGTTGCTCCTGCGCCTACATGTTGATGCAGCGGGGATACATGGAATCAATAACAGGAGCTTTCATGTTCTTCTAGCCATCATCACCATTTGTTCAGAACTTACATGCAGCACTGGCGGCATAAAAAGGCCAGGGGTCAGCGTGGCTCGACAACGAAGCTATTGGGGAGGCGGCTTGTGCTGCTTTGCCCTGGTCTGTGGTTGTGCAGGTGAACAAAAATAGGGTGATGATGCAAGCAATGATCTGCACCCCGCTAATAATCACCGACCGCTGAAGTGGAGTCTGTACTATTAGCAATCCTTGCCCATGCTTTGAGCAGCAAGGTGCATGGTGGAGCGCAGAAGTTACGAGTCACCAGACTACCTTTTGGGATCTCCACATGATGGGGAACTTTTTCAGAAGCCTCCTTTCCTGCCATGTTCTTCTACCGTCAATGGAATAAAGATAGATATATCGTTGCAATATATCGTTGCAATATATGACGATTCTCAATAATAATTTCTTTTTTTCGACTTATTTTATGTGTGCCCAAACGTCCAAAACCATTGGCCGATTTAAACGAGCCTGAAAACGACGAGCCCTTGGCAACAGAACTAGGCAAATGTGGTAAATGTGGCAAATGTGGCGCGGGGGAATAATTGTGCGGAATTGTGTATGGTGGAGGCTGGGTCATCCCGTCTGGGCACTGCATCCTGACATTTGAGAAGCCAAAGCAAAAATATCAAGCACCAGTCAGATCGAACGCCCTGAAATACAAGAGGATTCATTTTTGCTCATTTGCAATGTCATGGGAGGAAACATGTGAATTGGGTATAGACAACTACGCGGACGACGGACGTGGCCTTTTATTTAGACATGTTCTGAATGAGTCGTAAGTTTCAGCTCAACAACAAAACTGCAAAGTGTTTCTGCTTGCAGAAGAACTCTAGTTCTTGCGGCGAGTGTCTTGTGTAATACACTTTTGCACAAAAGTGCATGCTTCCCTTTCTATGTCCATCTTTATTAAATCAGGGCAAGTATGTTATTGCTTGCCCTTGCAGCATTGTCCTTCTGCCGTGCCGGCGCTTTTTTGCGAGCGAGCTTGATCCTTTCTGCAGCGTGTTTAAAGGCAAGTTTTTGGCCTACCCTTCACGTGCAGTTGAATGGTTCTCTCTGCTGTGTTGGTGAATTCTCTTTGCGGGCAGAAGATACCACGCTAAAACTAACACGGTAAGATCCACACATCGAGAGTGTGCCCTATGGACATCTAAAAAGCACGACCATTAAAATATGTTTATATTCTTAGTACCATACAGAGATGTAATAAAAATAATTAGTTTTGCAATTCCGCACCCAATCCGCACCCCTCTCAATAATTATTATTATCCTATCCGCACAAATCCGCAAGGCCAAACAAACCCTGATGTGGCCCCAGACCATACCATTGCTTCTTTACATGCATAAAAGTTACTTTTACAAAAGATATTGACCACAGGGTGGGCTGTTGCCGCCCTCTGCATGCAAACATGAGCCTGGCAGGTTGGTACCACCATAAAATAAAGTTGTTGCTGTTCAAAATTTCTGACTGCACTCTAGTTGCTCGTTGATCAAAGCTCGTTCCAACTCTGTGTTTGCGCGCAACTTGCAGCAAACACGTTGGCTTGCCAATGGTGTGTAAGACCTCCGATATAAACCTCAACAACTTGCGCTCGCATCCCAATCGTCTAACAATCTAGTCCATGCCCTCTCCCTCCTCATCCCCACTGCCCTGCCTCCCCCTCGCTCTCTTCCTCGCTGCTCTCCCCATCTTTCCTCAAAAATAATTGAATCGCTCAAAAGCAATTGATTTTCACTAATCCGCACCTCTCTGGGAAACAACTCAAAAACAAATACATTTGAGTTTTCAAAAAGCACATTATAGCCCTAGATAGGCTTGCTGCCATTGCTAATCTGCCTGGAACACAGGAGCTAAGCCCGACATCAATTGCACGAATACTCCAAGAATGGAATCCAAAACAGTCTATCCTACTTAATTACCGCAAAATAATTAATTCCTCCTTCACAGGTCTCCTAGATACACACATTAACACATCGGCTCACAAATTTGAAGAGGTGTTCCCAAATCCCGCCAACATCCAAACCCAATCAACTTTGCCCATCTACACAACACCCCCACCACAGCCACGCTCAGCAATAGACCACAGGCACCCCATTACAAACAACTTAATCAGAGGCCCACCACCTCTACACACACAGATCCATCAACAAGTAATGGACACCCCAACCAATCCTCTGTTTTTGACACACCAAACTTAAAGCCGCAAACATCCCCTGCCTCCTCTATAATCACGACCAAACCTGAAACAGAAACTCAAGGTCATGTTGCACTCAACGTACCTACACCTTCATTTATAGAAGAAGTTACCCCCCAATATACAGAATCCAATGCTCAACCCAGGAAACGCACAGCACATGGCAACATATCCCGCACTGAGCTTCCCCAAACACAACACTCCCTCGCCACAACGGTGGAAGGGCCTTTACCTTCATCACGAACGGAATCCCCGCGCTCACATCGCTACTCACAAAGGGTATCCAACCGAACAAAAAGGAACCACAACTTTATAAGCACTCTCTCCCAAGACCAACAAGCAAAGCGTGCACGGCATACACAAGATACCCTCCTCGGAACCAGAAAGAGGACATGCAGCCAAACAGAAAGTCAGCAACATACGCCCCTGACTCAAATGATAGACACTGTTGCTTTAAACTCACAAATAGTAATCCAGCCTACTGAACTACAATCTACAAACAGTCAGCCAGCCGGACAAACGCACCACATGCTCGCAAATCACTAGCCACAACCACCATGCAACACAAGCGTTCATACAAATAATCACTCCTCCCACTCAGCATATCAATATCATCAACCCGATAACTTACCAGATACACAACAACCCAACCTTTGGGATTGCAGACCACCCAGCACCATCATCACAGCGCAGACCCCAAAGGAAAAGAAGATGTGAGATCCTCGATATACCCCATGACCTTCCTAGCTTAAACCTGACCCCCCTGCGCACCACGCATATTCAACAAGAACTCTGGACATACAAGAAGGACAAGGCTTTTTCAGTGACACCCACAGAGGCCATCAACACACTCTATCTACTATGATGATATGGACATCCTGCACATAGATAATTGGAGGTTCTTCACCCCCAAGAAAAGAGACAGAGATGATACACCCCAAAGAGAGAAACAATACCACTTACTATGCCCCCACGAATATTGAAAGATGGGCCCTACCCCTCTTTAAATCAGTTGGAATAGTGCCCAAATCCAGTAAGACTATTGCCCGGAGCCAAAGTAAGTGCGCAAGCTGCGAAATTTGCTCCTACCATCTAGGACTTGAATCTCCAGACCTCTCCCCACCTTTTAAAGACATGTGCATCTGTGACGTCTGCAACCGTACCTACCACTGGCAATGCTTGCTTAAAACCAAGCTGCTGCAACGCCACTGGAAGGGAAGCTATTGATGCCAATGAATCATGGGCCTGCCCTGCCTGTATCAATCTAAATCAAAATGAAAACGAAAGCCGTATCCACTTTCAGAAAAGAGAGATTGTGGAAGTCTCATGGAACCCAACCTGGGAGCCAGAAGAACTACAAAACACGTGTGATAGCTTCAAGCAGAGCCTCAATAAGGTTAAAGAGCATATCGCCGCGCCAAACTTGTCTCAGCCCGCACAAAATGAACACCTAAATGATCTTCAAAAACAAGGGTTCTCTGCCACCCAAGAGGGCAACAAGTACCAGCCCTACAATGTCGATCTTCGGAACAAAATTAGCTTTGACATCCTGTGGCATTAAAAGACATACATGGACTACTATGCTTTGTCGGCTGGTATGTTTGGAGTATATTGGGGTCTACAGCAATCCTTTGCCGGTTGCGCACATGGCTTTTTTAGAAGAGAGTTATGAGATAAAAGAAACTGCTTCTGCAAAGTGGTGTGTGCTACAAGAATTTGCACAGAACCCTTACATTGTAAGTTAACAACCCTACTGATTCAGACAGCTGCCAAATTCTGGAACAGGATACTTGAATCAAACAGCAATACTTTACAATAATGTGAAGAAAAAGTCTCTCGGGAATTTTGGAGCCTCCAATTTCTGGACTGGACAGATGAAGAATGCCGTTGGTTGTTTACAGGCACCAGTATTAAAAGAGATATTATAATGCTTTGCAAGAAATTCTCTCCCAACTTACGCACTAGCTTGAAATTCAGGCATCAGGCAAGCAATATATAAGGAGGCACACGATCAAGACCCTTCTTCCTATTTCAAAAAGTCAATGGCTTTTCACGATTGGTTGGCTTTGGTGTTGCATAGAGGGTCAGACATACGCCTTCTTTTTGAGTTGCCAGAGTTTTTAAAATCAGCTCTGGAAAAGAAAATTATGAAGATTGCAGCACAGTTTAAAACTTGAGGTCATAAATTTCAAGTGTGAGAATGGTTTATATAACGAAGTCCGGACAGAAATTCTCGTGTATGCAGTTTTTGTGATAGCATAGATCATGTTCAAAGATGAGGAACACATCATTTTCTCACGGCATGGGCACCAAACATCTACGCACCTTTTATATGATAACGTTGCTGATGGATGAAGAAGAAAAAACAAAACTATGCAGGCAGTGAAAATCACTCCCCACATTAAATAAGGAAAAGGAGCCACTTTGGTACCGGGTACCGTGAAAATCCTCCATCAAAGGAATACGAAAAAATCGATGGGGATCAGGAGGGTTGCAGGCGTGACCTGAAACCGTCTCCTGATGAGAGTTGATAATATTGCTGGAAAGGGCACGTGGTAGCTAGTAGCTGGAGTGTCCTCACAGTACTTGATCTCAATGAGGTGAATGTCACCTTGGAGAATGCTGAGATATTTGGGCCGGTGCTGTCTGGGGAAGGTGGATCTGCTAATGGATGGCGGTGCTGCTGAGGTGCTCCTGGTCTCCCTGAATTGCCCTCAGCCACTCCTAAAAACCCACCCTCCTTCAATACTAGTCTGTTGCTTTTTAGTTTTTGTGGAGATGGTCCCAATCAGTACAGCATCCCAATCAGTACAGCATCCAGACGGCTGGAGGCAAACCCAGATGAAAAGAAAACCTAAGCAGGCAGTGAAAACTATGCCCCACAATAGTTAAGGAAAAGGAGCCACTTTGGTACCGAGTACCGTGAAGCTCCTCCACCGTGAAAAGGAAAGGAATAATCAATGGGGATCAAGAGGGTTGCAAGCTTGGCCTGAAACCGGCTCCTGATGATAGTTGGTAATAGAACTGGAAAGGGCACGTCTGGTATGGACAAGTTTAGCAGCAAAGTTCACAGAGTGCACATGGAGCTTGGAGGCAAGCTTTTTAACTCTTTGAGAATCAAGACCCAGTTCCTTGAAAGGCTTCAGAAGTGTTGTAGATGGTGCCACCCACACCCAAAAGGATGATGTGGAGAGTAACGGAGGCTCCTTGGAAAATGTTGCAGAGATCTTTGTGCTGTTCTTTTGCGGCGTTTAGCTGGTTCTGAGGTCTGGTGTCCTCACAATACTTGATCTCGACGAGGTGGATGTCACGCCGAGTTTTGCTGAGGTCTTTAGGTCGGTGCTGTCTGGGGTTGGTGGCTCTACTGGTGGCTGGCGGTGCTGCTGAGGTGCTCCCAGTCCCCCTCAATTGCCCCCCGCCACTTCGAAGAACCCACCCCCCTACATTGTTTTGTTGTTTTTGTGTTGTTGCAGCGATGGGAGTAACCAGCACAAAATTTGGGCCCCGGCCTCTGGGTAAACCTATTTTTGTTTGAGAAGCGGGGTGGAAAAAGCCACTTTGGTATAATCCTAGTTGAATCTGAAGATTTTGCATAGCCAGCCATTTGCTGCTACCTATATATCCATGCAGACAAAGCAGGATCCTATGGAGCCGGTCTTGCTGATGGCTTTGAAGATCATGCTGCATGCTAAGTTGTATCTCTCAGTGCAGTGATCATATTTCTTATTTGCGTGTATTGGCATCCAAAAAGGATATGCAAGGCACTGTCTAGTTGAGGGCAGAGGGGGCAATTTAGGCTTGTTGAGTGCTTAAACCATGCCGCATGCTTTTGGTTGTACAGGGTTCCTGTTCTGTACTTCATAATGAAGCACTTGGTTTTAACAGGGACATAGGACGCTGTTAGGTAAGCATTGCTAGCGGCTCCACAGTGCCATTTTTGATAAGGATCTGGTAGTATTCATGGTAGTTTGCTACGGTATTGGCATTTCCTAGTTTGTGGCGGGGGTGCACGTGTGCTTGCAAGGCATCATGGTAATTGGATAGGTACCAAAGCCTCGAGGTTGGTGACTGGGCTGGGTTTGGTTAATTTTGTATGATTTGGTGTTCTTCATATTCTTCTGCAAGCCAGTGTATGTTGTAGAAGGGATTTTCCTCAGGGCCAGCTGCTTTGATGGAGGTAACTGTAACGTTAGAGTAGGTTGTAATTGATTCTCTAGCAAGAGCGTCAGCATAATCATTGCCTAGAATACCTGCATGGGATTTGACTTTGTGGAAATGAATGGGCGATGACGACTGGTGGATTGCTTTGGCAATGGATTGGAGGACATCTCCCTGGATGTGGTGGCGGTGGAGGTTTGGGAGTGAGAGCTTTTTTTAATATATGGTGCATTTAGGTTTGGCTATCTGTGGCTATATGGGAGTAGCCATGAATGATTGCGGCTGCTTAAGCTGCTAACAAGATATGGTATTGGTTATACCTACGCCTCTTGGGTTCACGTAATGAGAAACGTAACGTTTAAGCAAGGGTAATATACACCTGATCCTGTGTCTTGCCCTTCTTCGTGTTTTTAAGGACTGCCATCAGTCCCGCCAATTTGTCGGATCAGGTTTGGGGTGGAACTGTGTTGGGCCGCTTTGTCAGAGCTCTGAGGTGGGTCCAGGGTACTTGTTTTGTCTTGGGGGCCTTGTGGGGTTTGATTAAGATGGCCGCTAGGTAGGTTCCTTGCTTTATTAAGGCCAAGAGTCTCTTCGTTGCAGAGTGCAGAGGGGTAGGGGTCATTACGGGTGCTATTGATTTCCCACTTTGCCTCAGGAATTTCTTTGGCAAGCTCTTTCAGCAATTGTCGTTGTAGGCATCAAGGCATTTTTTGGCTTCTGTATTCCATATGGCAATGAGGCACATCGGATGTACCAATCCCAAGTGTGTTGGGAAGTGGAATCTGTATACTGTTCCAGAAGGGCACTTCGGCATATTCAAGTTGTTCTGATGGTATGCAGCCCAATAATTTACATATGTGCGGGAATCTGCGGTAGGGCGATATGTAGGGACGACTTATGGTCATCCTTATATTCCATGAGGGAAGAAACATGAAGGTAGCTGTTGCCTCTGTGCTAAGGGCAGCAGAGTAAATTGCATGCCTTGTTGCTAAATACATGGTATTTTCATGGTGTTTTCATGGTAAATGGGATGGCAAATAGAGAAACCAGTAAACTTGGAGGAGAAGGCGTTGCAGTTTGCCCCAAAGGCCTTATCTCTTGGGTGTTCACTCCAGTATTGAGGGAGTTTGGGTTCATGGTGAAGGGGGGATGCCACTTTTTCTTTAGTGACTAGGGCCCATTTTTGTAGGTGAAAATGTGGGGGAAAGCATCTATCAAAATGAGTTTTTATATCTTGTAGCTTGTATGTTCAGAGGTAGCAATATCTTTGCATGTGATGAGGCCTACGAGTTCTGATGCAAGATTCATTCATGGGGGTGGGTGGATGCTGTCACATAAGCCGCTATATTCTGCATTTTTAAAGGCCCTTTGTAGAATGTTGGGACTGACGCTCAGGGGTGAGCATGCCTTTGCCTTTTCCGTCTACGTTGTAGATGCAAGCTACTGCAGTAGTGTACACTTCTGGGAGTACAGGGACGTCTGAGGGAGATTTGGTGTCGTTTCCTTGATATTTCATGATATCGTCAGTGATTTAGTACTTGCAGTGCGCAGTGGCTACAATGTCTGCTTAAGGGTTGGTGGGCTGGATGGAAAAAGGGCCGGCAGGAGTTTCTTTCTTGGTAGGCTGAGAACCTTTGTTTTTGAAGATCATCAACGTGTGTGTCTGGTGCAGGTTGCGGTAGGTTTAGTGGCGTGATGTACTCTTCGTACATTTCAGATACACCATTCAGGCATGCTTACAAGTTTATTAGTGCAAATCAATGTTTTTTGGGACCCTTATGTAGCAGCCATGTCAGGCTGAAGGCCTTTGTAAGCCAGAGCAAAGTAGCAGCTTGCCCCAATCCATCCTAATCTGTGAGCATTTCCTTGCAGGTCAACTGCGTGTTGACCAGAAACCACAGCCGTAATAATTGAAAAAAGAGACGATTCAAATAAGAGCAATTGAAAGCTGTCACCAGAATGATAGAATAAATTTGGCATAAAAAAATCAGCATGGAACTATGAATGGTTGCCAGGATAGAAAGGGATTATAAAGGTGTTACTGGGGGGAAGCACTTAAGTTTAATCCAGAGGCGTGCATTGCAACTTATTCAACGTGCAACAAAAAGCAACAAGTTGTCAACTCGCTCAATGGTCACGGTAATCAGTATCTTGCATTCCACTTGCAAGCACTAGAAATGGCTAGCAACTGATATATTGTGAGTTGTCGCTCGTGCAATTTCAACTTCTCCTACTGCTGCTGTTCAGATGTTGTAAAAGGTAGCTCGCCATCCACAAAGTTCTCCGTAAGAGAGGCAAACTGCAAAACACATGGAGCAGCAAACAATGAGAAGGTGAGGGAGTGCTCTTTGCGTATAAGCAACATTTTGAGTATGAATTGAAATTGATATGATATTTACGACAGCCTTCCTCGTGATCAGCGGTTACTAGCCAGCGCACCTGGTCTTGGAGACATGAAGATACTTGCAGGAGGATCGGAGAGACACGGCCTGGCATAAACAGCCACCCTGCGTTTGAGCTGGTCCTTGAGTTTGGTGGCGAGGCAATCCCCCCATCCTCAGCAGCAAGGCACCTGTTACCAGTTGTGTAAGTGTTTAGCCAGGCACTTGCACATTTTCCACCAAATAAGCAAAGGCAACAAAGCAACCGCTCGGACAGTGCAGCTAGATCACACTTTTAAGCTTGCACAACTTACCGTAGGACATAAGACTCCATGAGCGTGTCCTCTTCCTGCAATGCGTCCAAAATGTGAGTTGCCTCAAATGATCGAATTTTGATTTGCTGCTAGTGCAAGAGATTGGTCCGGTCTGACTCAGCAACAAGCTGAAAAAGCTGCAATGTACAGGTCGAGCAGGCCTGTGCAGACGCATCTCAATCAATCTCTAGCTCTACACTGCAGCCTCACTTGCAAGATATCCAGGGTCTGCCCGTATCCCACAGCCGATACACTTGATATGCGGTCCATAAGAGCCTTGTTCTTGCCTTCCCGCCACAGTGCACTGTGCTCCCTGCCATCTGCCGCTGCCCTGTCAGCCTGCCCTTGTTCCTGCTCCTCTCCTCTCTGCTGCACTGCCTTTGATGGAGAGGGGCACAGCTCCCCACAGCTCAAAGAGCGCGTGAGCCTCTGAGGTGAGGCAGGGCCCGCTGTCAGGCCTGCTGAAAATGGATCTGCTTGACGGTGCTGCTGCTGTGCACTTAAATGGTGAAGCAGGCGGAGCGCTGTGTCATCAAGCGCAGGGCTACTGCCGCTTGGCACCTGCAGCATCAAATTAAGCAGGCATGAAGTGCATCATCATGAGTGGCTGAGAAAACGCTGAGCATGCGATGCGCTGCATTACTGAACACACGCTGCAACACTGAACACACAGTGCACAGGCACACACACTGAGCCAGGCAGCAAAGTTTAGTGGCCTCTCTCTTACTCGTTGTTGCCTCCTTCGCCGTCCCGCCACCCTGGCTTCCTGCAAGAGACGCAACCTGTTAGATAACGATAATCCTCTCGCAAGGAGGCAAGAAAGGGTAGTGCCGTGACATCCACTGGCAGCATAGAAGTTAAACACCTTTCTGCATAAATAAGCTCAGATTCACAAGACGATGATTCATGCGTGCCTTCATTCATTATCATCAGCGCACCTGAAGAGGCAGGTCAACCCTGCTGGTAGTGTGTTTTTCTCCCGGATCTCCAGTTTCTTCATCACGAGTGGGATCAGGAAGGTCTTCCGCTGTAACTCCTGCCTATGGTGTTAGTATGTAAATCCTGATTGATTTGATCCATGTATATTTCCACGTTCGTGATGATTGATGATCTATAGATGATCTATAGCTATCTGAATACGCTGTGACTGCACCTCTGCTGCAGGCTCGTCTGTCTCTGACTCATACCCTGATGGGTCTGCTTCAGGCTCGTTCACGCCTGCTGTCGCAACTGAAGATTGCTCCTGACGCGCAAGAGCGGCGGCAGCTACCTCTTGATTCATGAACAATATGACATGCACTACGTTCAATTAAACGGAATGGCCACCAGAACAAAATACCCGCAAAACAGGATTAGCCAATTGAGATAATACCGGTAGTATAATTCTATTATTTATTTACAGAAAAATGGCTAATAACAAAGAAGGAAGCTCTCTAGCTTTTAAACTTTTTGCTCTGTATGTGGCCCTCATCTCTGTGATGTTGGCTGCCCTGCTGCAGCTTCCAGAAATCATACTGCCAATGTTAGGCGAAACGGAGCTTAGCTTCAAGTACGACGCGTGGTGGCAAGCAAACAAATACACACACACATACACACACACATACACACACACATACACACACACAAAAACACACACACACGCACGCACAAGAGCACGCACGCGCACACGTGGCACGCGCACACACACACACACACACATACACACAAACACACACACACACATTAAAGCACACAAATCTATACACATACACATAAATGCACGTGCACGCAAGGGTGCACACACATTGCACACACACACACGCACACGCACACATATACGCACACACAAACACACAGGCATACACACATATACATATATGCACACACAGACACACACACAACTACGCACGCACACATACGCACTCACACAAGCACGCGCACACGCACAGCACACACGCAAGCACACATGCACACACATACACACGCACAAACACAGACGCAGACATGTGCACACACAGTCAAGCACGCGCATACACACATATGCACAAACCTCATGTTATTGACACACACACAACCAATAAACACCGCTCTTAAGGTTTGTCAGAGACATGACCAAGCTACCTCACCAGGTACTCAACGCAAGATTTAGCAAAAGACCATAATTTGAAATTGCTCCTTTTGGCTCACTCCTTTGAGCGTGCAGCGGGTCCTCATCTTGTCACCGTGACCTGCTCCCTGTAGGAGGACATCATGGAAACAGACTACAAGCGAACCACTTCCAAGTTTACTTCTCAGGTGCGTGTATGTGTCGGTGTGTGTGTGTGTGCCCCTGTGTTGTGTGTGTATGTGTGTGTTTTGTGTGTGTTTATGCGTGCGCTTGTTTGTGTGTGAAACACAACCTTAGTATGTCTATCTCTGGTGCGTAAGCTTAAAGAACTTGTTTCAGCGCTCTCCCTCTCAAGATCCTCTGTCAAGTCAACCCAGTGCTCTCCTTTCCATGAAACGTGAATGCAGGGGGTCACCTTGGAAGCCTGGCTGTATGAGCCACTGCCCCAGGCTGTGCCAGTGCCGGTGATCATCATGGGACATGGCCTTGGCTCTCAGGTGCGCCCCCTGCTCACATGTCATGCGTTTAGCAATGCACAATTTATGCAGCACTTGTTAGCAATGAGAAGAGAGAGAGAGAGAGAGAGAGAGAGAGAGAGAGAGAGAGAGAGAGAGAGAGAGAGAGAGAGAGAGAGAGAGAGAGAGAGAGAGAGAGAATGAGAGAGAGAGAGAGAGAGAGAGAGAGAGAGAGAGAGAAGGAGAGAGAAATAGAGAGAGAAATAGAGATGTATCACTGACTATCTTAATGTAGTGGTTGACAAGTGACTGGCAATTTCAAGATGTTATGAAAAGGAATTGTGTTCCCTTCCGGCTCGTATCCACCGAACTGCTGGAGGGGGAGTTTACACTTGTGCCGACACCAAGCGAGACACTAAACTGGCTAAAAGAGCCCTCCTAAAAGAGAAACAAGAAAGTTAGCATCTGGGCCGTTGACACCCATACCTGCCAACAAAAACAGCAAGAGCATAGGCAGCGAAGCTGAAAAACCCTCCTAACTCAAGAAAAGAAAGAGAAACCGAACAGCTGGGCCTTTGACGCCCGGAGTCTGCCACACAAAAAGGGGCAGGAAACACAGACACACTGGAACCACACACAACCAGGAAGGAACAGGCCAAGGGCAGCAAGTTGCTGAAGTCAAAGAGAGCAGGGGCTTAAAACTAAGCTGCAAACTATCTAAGGCACAAGCATAAAAAGGATGGTTAGCACAGCGCAAGCTGTGCCAAGAGAGTA
>Ga0307968_1000793_pt1:0-17500 | contig 24064 bp, 30 predicted proteins | sample OrgLakmetagen650_FD_201834 | JGI IMG/M metagenome (GOLD analysis project Ga0307968, IMG submission 201834) | Saline water microbial communities from Organic Lake, Antarctica - #650 | ecosystem: Environmental > Aquatic > Non-marine Saline and Alkaline > Saline | place: Antarctica: Organic...
GGTTTTGACCTTTTGAAAGGTAACTATTTTTCAGTATGCGTCTACTTTGGTGAACCAACGTCTACACTTTGATGTGTTTTTGCCTACTTCTTCTCGTGTCTTTAAGGTTAGCATTTTCCAGTTGCGTTTCAGCACTTTTTTTACTTGGTTTGTTTTGAGGTTTACCTCGTTCTCATAGGTTGAGCAGCCATTCCAGGTTGAATGCCTTTGTAATCCAAACTAAACTAAACTTGTAGATGGTGCCGCCCACACCCAAAAGGATGATGTGGGGAGTAACAGAGGCTCCTCGGAGAATGTTGCAAAGGTGTTTTTGCTGTCCCTTTGCGGCGTTCAGCTGGTTCTGAGGTCTGGTGTCCTCATACTACTTGATCTCGACAAGGTGGATGTCACACCGAGGTTTGCAGAGGTCTTTAGGTCGGTGCTGTCTGGGGTTGGTGGCTCTACTGGTGGCTGGCGGTGCTGCTAAGGTGCTCCCAGTCTCCCTCAATTGCTCCCTGCCACTTTGAAGAACCCACCCCGCCCCCTACATTAGTTTGTTGTTTTTGTGTTTTTGCAGCGATGGGAGTAACCAACACAAAATCCGGGCGGCTGGAGGTAAATCTGTCTGTATCTGGGAAGCGGGGTTGGAAAAACCATTTGGGAACAATTATACTTTCAGCTGTTTCATGAATCTGGAGATTTTGCATGGTCATCCGTTCGTTGCTGCCTATATCTTTGGAGACAATGCATGATCCTAATGAGCCTGTTTTGCTGATAGCCTTAAAGATCATGCGGCATGCTAAGTTGTGTCTTTCGGTGATCATGGTCCTTATTTGCGTGTGTTGGCACCCATAAAGGATGTGCAGGGCACTGGCTACTTGTGGGCAAAGGGGGCAAGTTTGACTTGTTGAGAGTTTGAACAATACTGCATGCTTTTGATTATATAGTGTGCCTGTTCTGTATTTCATAATGATACATTTGGTCTCCGAGGGGACATCAAAATCGGATGAAGTTAGGTAAGCATTGCTAGCGGCTCCATTGGCAGTGCCGTCCTTTATGAGGGTCTGGTAGTACGCATGGTAGCTCGCTTAAGTTTTGGCATTTCCCGGTTTATGGAGAAAATGCATGTGTGCTTGAAGGGCGTCACGGTGGTTTGGTTGCACAGGTAACAAAGCTTTGGGGGAGAAGAATGGGCCATGTTTGTTGTATGGGTATGACTATGGGTTTGTCTTTGGTTTCCTTTGTCTTCTTTTGCAAGCCAGTGGATGTTGTAGAAGGGATTTCCCTCAGGGCAGGGTACTCAATACCAAAGTGGCTTTATTTTCCTGAGTCAATGTGGGGAGTGGTTTTCACTGCCTGCATAGTTTTTCTTTTCGGGTGTAATGTTTTTTGTCCATACCTGTCTCCATACCCAACCTGTTTACGATCCCCAATCCTGATAAAAATGAAGCTAAGTGAAAACTTGGTCCCCTTGCCTCTTTGTCTAACAAAGTACTTATCGCAAGCAATTGCCAATGTATGGGTATGTATGCCCCTGCACACATTGTGAGTGGCCTATGATTTAAGATTGGTGGTGTTAATACTAGCACGTAACACATAACATAATCCTTCCCTTGATTACGCTAGATGTATTAAAACCACACAAGGATAGCCTCATTTTTCCTTTAAGCAATACTGCTCTTGTAATTGAAGGTTGCCTCCTTTTTAGTGGGGGGGCTGAGGCCTGTAGGATAATGCTGGAGATTACATATTATATTGATTGTACCTCAAAAAGAGAAATCGCAAGGCCTACTGCGCCTTGTAGTTGTGTAGCTGAAACCCCTAAGTAAGGACCCTAGTTTTGATCAAACTAGTCACATAACGTATGTCTCTCATTTGCTCAGAAAACACGTCATGCCTGTACCTTCTTTTTCCACAAACAATTCTCCACTTAACACACGCGCCATCAACCGCATCACGAAGATAGCGCAGTCAACCGCTGCCACTCTGCTAGTGCTGCCTCTGCCATCCACTTGTGGCTCACTTTTGCCCCGGCAGCAGCACCTTGAGCATGCACATCCAACACTGCAGGCTGAGCAGTATTGCCCTCGCCACCACCACCTTCTAGACCACCATGTACTCCAGCCCCACCGCCCAAGGGACCGACCCCGGCTCCTAACACCCCCCGCACACCTGTTGGCAGTGCACACACGCCTTGCTGGAAACCAGCATGCAGCGCAGCCACGCGAGGATGCAAGGGTGGTTTCAAGCCACCTCCCTGGCCCTGAAATCACAAAAGTAATTCAACGTGCATACGCGTATGTATATGTGTGCAAGTGTACACGTATTTGTGTGTGTTTGTGTGTACGTGTGTGTGAGTGTGTGTATGTGTATGTGTGTGAAAGTGTGCGTGTTTGTGAAGGTGCATATGTGCACATATGCTCAAGCAAGCAAGCATATATCAGGAATACCAAGAGCGTGTCGTTGGCAATGTTGCAAAAATCATGTCAGAAACACACCTGCTGTAATGTTATGAGCACCTTGTTTCAAGTGTCCACTTTTGTACACAGTTGCAAGTGTCCACTTGACTATAGTGCGAGCACCAATTCAGTCCTTGTTCTTCATGCTCGGTGATGTGTCACAGCATTGACCTTATGACTTATGCGCTTCCATGCACACCTGTACGCGTGGGGCAGCGGCCTTCACGGCCCCACCCGAGCCCATGAGCTGCAAGCATCCAGGTGCAAGGTCTGCTACAAAGGCAGCAGCCATGTTGCGCTCGATGGCTGAGGCAATGGAAGGAGATCCGGTGCGGAGGGAAATGTGGAAGAGGGCACGGCCTGAGGCACAAGATTCCTCTCCTGCTGTGCCACCTAGGATGCGCTGGACCTGTGTGGGAGGAGTAGGTAGGGGCTGTGTTGTACGAGTTGTGTGTATGCTTTCTGGACAGGAGTTTTCACGCAAGACCTTGCTGGACTAGATGTGGCACCTGGGCGTTGAGTTCTAATGTTGCGCTTCCATGCCAAGGTACATGCTAATTGAAAGTGGATCATTTGGTGTGTATAGGGCGGGACAATCTGTCTGTGTATTATTCAAAATCACAATTGCATCAATCTAGCTGCGAGTAAAACAGTAGGATATTGGCATGCTTGTGCACGTGTGAACCTTGCCAATTCAAACATGAATGTACGTACACTTGTGCTGCACAGTCCGATAGTATATGTTTGCAACCCTTGTATGGTTTGCACTAGCTATATTGTGGAAGCACACCAATAATTGCTGCTAGCAGCAGAGCACCAAGCTACTTGTTACAAGTCGAATAGATGACACATGCTCACGCTTAAGCACATTACCCATCCACCCCATCCTCTACACCAACACCTCTACCTACATCAACACCTCCACCCACACCCACACCCACTGTCGCGTGCCTTTTGTAAGTGATCAGTTGCTCTCGTAGTAAACGCTGCACTTTCCTTACATACGCCACATTTTGCGTGTAGGCGTGCTAAACATCATAAAAAGCATACGCAAGGAGAAACTGTTCACCCATTTTAAAAGTAATGTACAATGCAAAACATCAAAGCTGTCCCCGTGGGTTAGAGGCAACGTGCAATGTCAACAGTGTTGTGCTCCTGACCCTTGACGGCGTCAATGGTAAATGACGCTGACGGCGTAATTTATGTCAAATTGACGGTGAAAATAGTAAATTACGCCGCCAATCGTCAGAGTTTAGTGACGGTAACGCCGTTATTTACGATCGTTATTTACGGTGCCATTTTTGAATGACGCCGTATGTGCACAACACTGAATGTCAGAGATACCTGCAAGGCAAGTGTTGCATACGGAAATCATCAACAGCCTAACGCAACACAACACAAACACCCACACACCTTTTGCTTGCTGCCCTCTTCATCGTCGTTCTTGCGTGTGGTCACACCCAGGTCCAGCAGGAAGTTGTAGCGCTCCTTGGCTGTGTTCCTAGCAGCATCTTTAGAAGGAGGGGGTGGGGGAGATAAGGGAGGCATGAGCTGGCCCACCACTACAATCTGTACCTCCTCACCCAAAGCAGTCTCGCCTGCAAATGTGGTGGCGTGAGTGCACGTGTGTGCGTGTATGTGCATGTAAACGTGATTGCGTGTGCGGAGGATTAAAATGCTTGGAGTGGCATGAGTTTTCTTCTGTTGCAAAAATGCATGGTCTTGGTGTGCACAGGATTGTGTCCAACATCCAGCCATCAACATGTTTGTGGATGATTGTGACTGGATTCGCAAGTTCATGAAAACAGATAGCTGCAGGCAGAGTGTTCGCGATGGGACTGGAGCAGTCAATCGAAGCAAACGTTCCTCACTAGTACGTACGTTCCTACCACAGAAGATGGAGCAAGGGGAGCATTTCGTCAGGGTATGCATTGAACAGTCACGTATGAACAGTCACATATGTACAGTCACGTATGAACAGTCACGTATGAACAGTCACGTATGTACACAGTGCATTGAACAGTCACGTATGAACAGTCACGTATGTACACAGTGCATTGAACAGTCACGTATGAACAGTCACGTATGTACACAGTGCATTGAACAGTCACGTATGTACACAGTGCATTGAACAGTCACGTATGAACAGTCACGTATGAACAGTCACGTATGAACAGTCACGGATGTACACAGTGCATTGAACAGTCACGTATGTACACAGTTTACACAGACTGACTTATATGCTGCTAACTCTTAGTACTTTGATTTTGATGGAGATCAGTGTTTGGTGAAGGGAGTGATTAATCTTCAGACTATGGCAAAACAATGAAGCTGGCTGGCCACGCCAAAGTACAATTTCATACAAACATATGGATACAATTTGTTGTAATTTAATCCAATGCATCGTCATATAAGCTGCGTGTGTTGATACGTATGACGAGGGCCAAACCTGCAAGCAAAGCAGCGGCCAAAAGGCAGACAACAGGATCCAAGGAGACCTCAGAGGTTAGGGTTTAGGGTTAGGGGGGTTAGAAACTCAGGAAAGGCAAAGTCTGACTGAATGTGCGCACTCACCCACAAAGGCTGCGTGGTAGGAGGCGGAGGCTGGGACAAAGCTCAGAGACACGTTTGCTAGGGGCTGACGCAGCATAGCAGACAGGGCCAGTGCGGCACCCTCTCTGCCAGGCCACACACACACGCCTGAAAAGGGGAGCGCAAAGAAGGGGGAGTGGAAAAAGCTGAGAGATTTGGCCAACACAGAGGAGCAACCTCGTGCGTGCGTGTGCGTGTGTGTGTGTGTGTGTGTTTGTGTGTGTGCGTGTGCATGTGCATGTGCGTGTGCTTGTGCATTTGTGTATGGGCAGGGTAAGCCGGAGTTGCAAATGCACCTTGTGACTTTGTACTATAAGAGCTGTCTGCTGAAAGTTTTGTAATTCACAAAACAAGTACGTTTGTTCATAACTCTGTGGATGCATGAACACTTCTTAAGCGCTACTTATGAAAATCATGTGTACGTATGTGCGATGCGGCGTTCACTTGAGCCAGTCACATGTTACGTGGATATATGTATCGCACAAAGCACAGAAATGGCATCTGTTGGATTACCCTTTTTAGCAACGTTTCATCACACATCATTTATTTGCAAGGACATGCGGCAGCGATAAGCAAATGCCTTCAGATTGAGGCTTTAACGAAAAGCTTGGACCCATTCTAATAAAGCCTATTCAATGCTGCCTCTAGTGCGCAAGGAATTAATTGCAACAGCAGTTATCGCAGCACATCTCAATGAATCTATCCTAGGTACAAAGATTTAACACTTACCAGAAAGATCAATGCGAGAGGGCTGCGTGGACCATGTTCGAAAGAAGCCTGGGGCGGTGGTAGCCAGCGAAGTGGGGGCAGGCGGTTTCAGCATGTGCGACACCAACGACACACGCAAGGGCTCACATACAAGGTGCAACGGCACAGTGCCTGTGAGGATGTAGGAAAGGGTTGAGTTCACGTGTCTCATGAAATTAGAAAGAGATAGAATCCTTCATGTGTGACTTAAGCTGCATAAAGCTGGCGCCACAGGCAGGGGCTCTCACATACACACACACCTACCCACCCACCCACCCACCCCCACCCCCACCCCCACACTTACACCCACACCCACACCCACACCCACCCACACACACACACACACAACACACACACACACATTTGCACCACACACACACACACACACACACATACACACACACACGCACACACATAGACGTACACACATTCAAACACACACCTAAGCATACACACACAAGAACACACACACACATACACGCAAACACACACATATACACGCACACACACATAGACATACACACAATCAAACACACACCTAAGCATACACACACACACAAACACACACACACACACACACCAGGTGCAGCGGAAAGATGCTTGGAGCATGTAGTAAGGAGGCTAGGGTTCGGTTAAGAAAAAGCACAACCAGGTGCTCATCAATCACACGCAAGCACATTTTTTGCGTTATCTATTTTGTAAGGTGGTATAACAGATGGGAAGCAAGCTCAGGATGTTGTGAAACTTGTCAGACAGTTCATTTACTTACATGAGATCGTAGCTGAGTGTAAGTGAGTAAAACAGAAGGAAAGCATGCTCGTTGTCTCATTATGCAAAGTTACAAGTATCTGTGCAATGAGGCTGAATGCACAAAAGAGTGATACACAGTCCCTGATACAGTTTCACTCTTATTCAGGATTCTGATCTGGAGCTGGTGTTTGTTATGCAGATTGATGCGTTTTGATTCAAAGGTCCCTTTGAGCAGAGCCTGAATTACAACATCATGCAATGAAAAGCCGTGTGCAAAAATAGGAAAGAAGAATAGAAAAAGTAGAGCTGCGACTTGAAATAGAGTTGCGATTACATCAGAAAGTTATTGTCAGTGAAAGGTACTTCAGTATTTGGCCTGACTGATTTGGCAATGTATTTGTGTTTGTGGCACCCACAACAACATCGCCCACACCCAACCTACACATGTTTGTGTACATGTGTGTGACATTTTGCATACTCGTGTACATGTGTGTGTGTGACATTATGCATACTCGATCGCACAACGCACATAACACATAACACACAGGCAAGGCACTGACCTGCATTGGCAATATCCTGTGAGGTGGCTGTGGTAGCGCCACTAAGTTCTAGTGCAGCAGCAGCAAACACAGCTGTAGGCAGTAGCTGCAGACGGACTTGCAGCTCCACATGCCCAAACCTGTGTGCGCATTTACAAACAATATGGGTGCGTCATAAACTGGGCGACAATGCAAACGATTGTGGGTAGTCATTGAAGACGGATCAGCAGCTTCTTACATATCCACATACGCAAACCTGATGCACACAAAACCTTATAATTATTTAGAAAGCAGGGTAAACAACTACAAGTAGGGAATAGGCGCCACACACGGAAGCACAGCCTCGTACATCCATGTTTGAACAATTTAGACGCGCGCAAGAACAAGCACCGGTACTGGCTCTGCGCCTTTTCACTGTGCTTGGGAAAGCAAAACCAAACACCTCACAGGACGCTGCGCCTCTGCTAGCCTCACCTTACCCCCCCATGCAGTAGATACCTACACTACAACTTGGAATGGCCGGCTGCTCCTCTGCTGCACACACGTTTAACATGCACGCACACGCACCCAAGCAGCCTCAGAGGCACTGTGTGTGTGACTTTGTCTTGGGGTGATAAGCGGGGCACAGTCCACAGCAGCGCACGTTTGGGCACCAGTGCAGGGCCATGCACCAACACATGCACCAATGCGCCGCGGATGTCACACTCAGTCCTGTGTGCCAGATTGTGTGAGTTTGTACCAGAGCAAGTATGCATCATTACTAGGGTAGGCCAGAACTGTATAAGTATATGTACGCCGTATACATATGTACTGTGTATACACGGATATGTACTACTGTATACATACTGTACGGATATGTACTACTGTATACATATGTACTGTGTATACACGGATGTACACAAAATTTCTCTGTATCCGTATTTGTATGTCCGTATGTGAATATAAGCCGGCGTATACATATATATGCGCCGTATAATACGTATTTATACGGTCTGAATGAGTTGTCAAGAGCAACCTTCCACTGGCCTTTGAGACCACCAACTTCAAAGCCCCTATATCCAGGCAAATCTTGATTGTTTTTTGTGTTAAAGCGTCCATCAGGAAGGGAGTCCCTCACATGGTTCAACAGCAGCCAGCCAGGTTCGACAGCAAGGGGCTCAGCAGCAGGTACAGAAGCACCAGGAGTGGAGTATGAGCAGGGCTGCCTTTAGGGCATGCAAGCCAACCCCACTGAAGGTTTCCAGGGCGGAGATGATGCAGGAACAATAACGGCACACACACACACACACACATATTTGGCACGTATACCCCGCACGCACTCACATACGCACACATACGTGCACGCATACCTGTGTGCAAAGATACGCAATCACACAAAGGTACACGCACGCGCACACATATGTGCACACACGTACGTGTATGTTGACGCACACGTACACGCATGCATGTACGAACTTCAGCACACACAAATGTGTAAGCACATGCACGCACCCACGCATGCATACAACCATAGGCAAGCACGCGCACACGCATGTTCGCACACACCGACACCCACACCCACACCCACACCCACACCCACACCCACACCCACACCCACACCCACACCCACACCCACACCCACACCCACACCCACACCCACACCCACACCCACACCCACCCACACACGCGCATGCACACACACGTGCATACACAAACAAGATAATTTGATGAAGTGGGGGAAGAAGAGGGGTCTCGTGACTGTGACCATGTGTGCCTGTGTACGTTGTATGGGTTCTGGCCTCCTTAAAAAGCATAGCTCCCGTTTATTTTTTGTTATAATATAAATGGGGATCACGATCAGAGCTCTTCAAGAGCTACAAAATGACCCCCCTTAAATCTAATTCTGACAAGTGGGGGGTAGCGTCGCAAGCGACGCTGAAAAGTTGGCGAAGCCAACGCGCGCGCTCTTCACCACTAACTACTCTCTGGCAGTACCCACACACGTACTCCCCTCTTGCTGAGCGCTCTGCTGCTGCTGCTGCTGTTAATGCTGCTGCTTCATGCTGCGCGTGCGTGCGCGCGTTGCGGCCAGGCTCAAAACAGATGCTACACCCCTGCTGTCGCCCCTGTGGTTGTTGCTGCTGAACTGGCTGTATAGCTGTGCCCCTCTGTGGGCAGGTGCGTGCGTTGTAACCTTCCCTCCCACACACTTTGCATGCTGCGTTTGCTGCGGGTGTTGTGAGGAGGAGCATACCCTGCACCACCAACATGCCAGGAAAGTGCACATGGCACACACATGGAGCAGTCTACCAACCAACGCACCAACACACCAGGAAGAGCAGACACGGCTTCCGCAACACAGCCATGGCAATTCATACACTTGTAATTTATAATATGAAATTTAAATTAATGAGTCGTGTGCTTGCATGGAGCAGCGAACTTTCTGTCCGCGCCTCTCCTTGGCCCCGGACCCAGCCGGCACACTCAAAAACGTCTCCTGTCCACGCCTGTGTTTTCAAATGATGTTCTGGGGGCATGGGCTGGGCTGAGCGCCGGGCAGCTTCCTCCAGCTACCAAACATTGAGTCAGTTCTTTCCACAGCACTGCTTTCTGCACCCCTGGTCACCAAAACTTGTATGCCTCGACAAAAAGTTTTGCTTGGCCTGCCTGCCAAGTTTCAGACCTGGACGTTGGCTGCGTGGCTCTGGCCAGGCCCTGAGTCTCAACTTTCACAAAACTCGTTCCGGGGTGCGCCCAGCAGCACCACCCCCTGCCCCTCCCCTCCCCCTGACACCGCAGGGCTGCCTGATTTGAAAGTCTGGGTCAGTGTGCAAGTTTTGGGGGCGGGGGGTGCGCTGGGCGGGCCTGCGCGCCCTGGTGTAAACTTTGGTGGGAATACACCAAACCTAGGGGTTGACGCACCTGTTTGTGATGCTGAGCTGTGCATGCAGCAGCAAATGGCTAGAGTCCTGTGCATTACAGCTCAAGCTGCCCACCACCAGCAGAGGGTCCCCTGGGCCTGTGAGCTCACACTGGCCACCCGTACCGGAGCCTGAACATGTGGTGGAGTGGCTTAAAAATGTTAAAACGTGCCATAAGTGATGCATACAACAGCACACAGCACAGTGCGTTAATGCCATGCTTGGTCAAAACTGTTTGTGCCACCCCTAGCCTGACACACAAATGCTCCCGTTCATGAACACAGGCAATCATGCTCGTGCACGTCACAGCATACTATGGCACCAGGCCGGAGTAAAATCACGATCGGCTTGAAGCACCTGTATTTCCCTTAGCATGATGAGCAGGTGCTACCCAACACCAATGGAGCATCATAACAAAAAAACAATTTCCGAACATTTTGGCCGTAAGATCACGCACTGTAGCACACAAACCAGGCAGTACTGAATCACTCTCCACTTTCCCGTGAGCCAGGCTGCCAGTGTCCGTCTCCCACTTTTTGTCCTTGGAGCTCTGCCTACACACATTGACCCTGTTTAGGACAAAATCCCGCCAGGCAAGTTCAGCAGTCTCACTGCCTTAACCCGCCTAGTACATTTGGTATTGAAGCCTTTGGTGCCCCCTTTTCATTCAAATTTCCACTTTCTCTTTTTTCGTACCTGGGCTCCCTATTGAGGGGGATGGCAGGGTGGGCGAGTCAGCAGGGTCCAAAGACAGCGCAGCCCAAAACGCAGGAGTATCCAAGCGTGTAGCACCCCATGACACAGCTAACGCAGGGCTCTCTTCAATGCGTGAGCCTTGGGATATGGTCTGCTGGGTGCCTAACGAGCCTGGAAGGAGGCCTATGGAGAGTGTTGATTAAGAACGAAAAGGGTTGGAGAAGGTGAGAGGTGACAGTGTTTGGGAATGCCTATACTGTTGAGTGTGGTTATGTCTGGCAAGATAACAGGGAAACGTCGAAGAAGAAAGGAGAGGGTATAAGAGGAAGAACAGTGACAATTTGTGTGGGAATGCCTGCTATGGACTCTGTGCAATGTGTGGTAGGACAACATACGTCTGAGGATGAAAAGGCTGCGAGAATTTGAAGATGGGCATGGAATTTCAAGGCATAAAAGGAAATTTAAGCTTGAGGAGTTCGACGTGAATAGGTAACAGCGAGACCCTGTGCTTGAGTGCAAAACACTATGATAACTACAGCCTCCTGATCTGGTTCAACATTCTTCCAGACAACAGGCTTTGGTCAATAACATGTTTTGAACACCAGCATACTACTGGAACGACACTTGGCGGGCTGCACGTTTCCGAGCGAAAGAACTCCAACACTCAGGCAAGCTTTAGTCACGACAAAGCAGTGACCTTATTGGCACCTTATTGTACAAACATTTATAATAACACATGCGTAGCACTTATACCTACTGCTTTTCACCAACCTGGCAACAAGGTCGGTCCCCTCATGATGTACGACAGAGCAGCAGACACGTGAGTGGCTAGGGTGCGGGAGCGACGAGCTCTGCGGGAGGGTGCCAGGGCAGCAGCACGAGGGCCCCAGGCAAAGGGATAGCCCCATGAGGCATACACAGCACTTGACTGGAGCTGCGACGGTCATTGGGTGTGGGGAAAGGCTGTGAAGTGAGTGTAACGGCACGTATGAGAAATGTGTTAGGTTGGCCAGAACCATGAATATACGGTGTGCATACAGTATTTCTGGCAGGGAAATCACCAAATATACGGTCATACACGGTGTATATACACAGTTCTAGTCAACCCTGGAAATGTGTCTGTTCCTTGCAGAGGCATACAAAGGAACAAAGAGGCATGTCCATTCAAAACTGCAACCCTTAAAGCTATGAGGCGTGAGGCGTGCTCTCACATGGAGCTGCATTGTCATGATGTATGACGTGTTTGCTGTTCATGGTACTCTCAGTGCTTGAGGAGCCGGTATATCGAGCAATTAACCACGTTATGGCATGCAGGTCCTGCATCATAATGCAAACTGCAAATGAAGCACGCAACCAGAAAGGCACAGCAGCCTCATACCCTCCAGCTCAAAACCTCTGTCATGATCCCCTCTCCTTTGCCATGCGTAAATTTACAAAACGCGATTTGCAATGTTTTTTGCACCATGTATGCCCAAGACACTGGACTTCCAGCCGTTTATACCCATACAGGGTTGTTCAGTTCGATATTTTGGAGCAAGGAGTTCGATAAAGTTCGTGAAAGTTCTAGAACCCTCAAACTGTTCGAGCAGTTTGATGTGCAATTTCGGAAATGGAGAATGTTGCTGGTTTCCATGGTCATACTCGTCTAAAACAGTCTTATATAAATATAACATAATATTATTTATGAGTGAGAAAACATCAGAACGTTTGACGGCCATCTAAGGCTCTTTCCTGCATTTTGGGCTGCAAGTTTGGACCTAAGAATTCGAAAAATAGGCATAACGTTCGACGAAGTTTTAATAGCTAATCACAAACGGCATTTTAGGGTTCGTTAAAATGCGTGAAAGTTTCGCGAACCCAAACTTTTGAACGAACCCCGAACTGGACAACCCTGATACAGAGGATATAAAAAGGAGTATTGAGCCTGTGTAGATTAATTGAGCCCGTCTGGAATTATTGAGCCCGTGTTGCCAACAAAGTTCTACCTCACGAATTGGCTGTCTACGATCTGTACCCAGAGCTTCCACCTACAACCAAACAGATGGTCAATACACCTTACACTTCAGGCTCTTCCTCTTCTCTCACCATGTACTGTGCCACAGAACCGTTGCCATGCCCAATGGTGGCAGCACGAGTGCGGAATGCCTCCTTGTGCCTGAAGTGCACGCATGAGTGAGGGTGTGTGTGCATGCAAACATTGTGCACACTTGAGTTGTGTGCTAGTGTCTGAACCACATAAGGTCAGTACATAATTTCTAAGCATACACTTAGGCAGCTCTATCAAATAAAGGCACACATTTACTGTTACCTCTCGCACCGTCCATGAGAACGATGAGCTTAAAGCGCACATAAGCAATAATGACAGTTCCACAGCATTCCGAACTGTCTGCCCATAGCAAGCTTGATTTGAAACACGGTTTGAAGTTACAGTAAAATTGGGGTCCTCCACCCCATAAATCTTTCAGCGATGCAGCTGGGATGTGGCATGCTAACAAGGCAGCAGTGGAAACACCTCTTATGTAATCAGGGAAATGAGCTGAATGTGCATTTGGTACAATCCAATTACTGCAATGCAGAAGAAAGGGTCAGGGTTTAGGGTTAGGGTTACTGAAGAAAAAAAAGGATTAGGGTTACTGCGATACAGAAGAAAGGAACTAGGGTTACTGCAATATAGAAGAACAGGAGGAGCCATCCCCAAGCCCCGTTATAATTCTTTCCCCAATCTACCTGGCCTTTGCTGCTTTGCGTGCCTCCTCATCCTGCTCCGGATTCCCAGACACAGGCGTGGTCATGGCTCGGTTGGGGTTGGAAGACACCTTGATGCCGTGAGCAAAGGCATTGACTTGAGGGCCGTGGCCAGCCCCATCAACAAAGCTACCAGCTACGTCCTCCTGTAAGCAAATTCACGTTTGCCATCGGTGTGCCCCGTGGTGCGTGTGTGTGTGTGTGTGTGTTTGTGTGTGTGTGTGTGTGTGTGTGTGTGTGTGTGTGTGTGTGTGTGTGTGTGTGTGTGTGTGTGTGCGCCTGCATGACGGTCAGACATGAGGATAGGATATGCCGGTCATACATGAGACATGATGTTTGTGATTGTGCTACATAAATATGTTGTTTGTTTGTTATTGTGCTACATGAATATGTTGTTTGTAATTGTGCTACATAATTATGTTGTTTGTTATTGTGCTACATAGTTATGTTGTTTGTTATTGTGCTACACAATTATGTTGTTTGTTAAAGTGCTACATAAATCTGTTGTTTGTTATTGTGCTACATAAATCTGTTGTTTGTTTGTTATTGTGCTACATAAACAAGAAGACTCATTTGTAATCGTCCACAAATCAGACCTCTAATTAACCCACACCTGTCCATGCGTAGGCAGGCCTTCAGAGTCCACTGGCTGAAGCGGAGCACCAGGCGGGGGTGGGGGCGGTTTTCCTTTGGCCATGTTCTGCGTGTGTTTGTGTGTGTGTGTGTGTGTGTGTGTGCCTTTGTGCCTGTGTGTCTGTGTGTTTGTGAGCGAGTGTCTGTGTGTCAGTGTGTGTCTATGTGTCAGTGTGTGTGTCTGTGTGTCAGTGTGTCAGTGTGTGTGTAAGTGTGTGTGTATGTGTGTGTGTGTGCGTGCCTGTGTGCCTGTTTGCCTGTGTGTCTGTGTTCGAGTGTGCGAGTGTCTGTGTGTCAGTGTGTGTGTCAGTGTGTGTGTGTGTTTATGTGTGTGTTTTAGGTTAGACCTACACACACACAAACACACACACATACACACACACACAAACACACACACACGCCACACATGTGTGTGCTTTAGGTTAGACCTACACACACACACACACACACACACACACACGCACACACACAGACACATACACACACACAGACACACGCACACAAACACACAAACACACAGACACACAGGCACACAGGCATGCAGGCACACAACAACACACGCACCCACGCACACACACACACACGCTTGCACATACACCCACATGTACATACATGCACACGCACGCACGCTCACACTCACGCACACACAAATGCACACGCATACGTACACCCACACACTCACACTTACGCCCACAAACACACGCACACGTACAAGCACATGCACACACACAAACACACACACGCGCGCGCACACACACACACACACACATACATACAACACCACAACAGGAGGATCATGTGGAGGCATAAACCTGGTCAAAACCAGGCCTAGCTTTACCTGCAGCATGAATAATGAGGGCGGCATGGCCACAGGCATTGTGCCCCCAGTGCCATCAATGGAGGACCCAGAGGAGGACCCAGAGGAAGCAGACGTGCGCCGTTTGAAGGGATTGCTGGTGCCACCTGCAAAGGTACAGGAGCATTGATATTCTAGGTGATGTTGTTGCACTAGCAAAAGCTGTTGAGTAAGCCTGTGCATGTGCCAGAAATATTTATCGACATATCGACATGTTTAGTTGCGTCTGCTTTTCTCTAGTGTTTGCTAAAGCCCCAAATTTTTTCATCCGAATTGAGACCAAGATCAAGCAACCACCTCCCTTCTGCATAGGACCCACTTTGATTTCATTGTCACGACACTATAATTGTTAGCAGGACCTTAAATGTGAGTCCTGTCGCCTGAGTATGGTTGTTGAGAAAATGAAGCATTCCTTACCTCCGTCCTCAACACCAGGAGAGCTGTCATCTCCATCCTGCCTGTCCTGCTGCTGGCGGTTGCGTTTGTGTCCTGACGAGCTGTCACTGTCCCCCTCGTCACTGCTGCTGGAGTTGCTTCCGGCAGCGCCTTGTCCGTCCCTACAAAAGTACATATGCATATGGCAGGCACACGTCTCACATGCCACTTAAAGCACAAAATATTAACACAGACATGTCCGTCCCTACAAAAGTACATATGCATATGGCAGGTACACGTCTCACATGCCTCCTCCAAAGCACACTATAAACACACAAACACTAAAACATTGAACACACGACCGAGCGCCCTTTTTGAGCAAACAGCACCCAAGAGACACACACATACACACACACATACACGGCCCCTCACCTGCGTCGCTTACTCCTGCGTTGCTCCTTACGCTCCTTGCGCTCCGCTTCTTGCCGCTTGTCTGCCTCCTCTCTCTCTCGCTGAGCTGGGGGCACGTAGAGTGCAATGGTGGCAAGGCTCCGCAGCACACGCTTGGCCCACTCACGCAACCCAGGAGCGCCTGTGTTGTGTGCAAGTGGGTGAGTTTGTGTGTACACTTCAGCTTGAATGTAAGCTCTATATGTAGGGGGAGATCCAGAGAAATGTGACCATGCTGTGCAGCACACTACCACCTACCAATTGAAACCAGGCTGTGCAGCACACTACCACCTACCAATTGAAACCAGGCTGTGCAGCACACTACCACCTACCAATTGAAACCAGGCTGTACAGCACACTACCACCTACCAATTGAAACCAGGCTGTGCAGCACACTACCACCTACCGATTGAAACCAGGCTGTGCAGCACACTACTACCTACCATGGAACTAGGTATTTAGTAAGTAAAGTGCTAGCAGTAAAAATCCAGATTACCCCCACCTGCAGTCTCTCTGCTCCAAAGCCACCTCTGCCGTACCCACCTCTGGGCTCAAAAATCCACAACATCCACACAACCTGACTCAAAATACTGCCACAACTCCCACCTGAAGCTTCGCTGCTGCCAAGACATGTACGCAGCATGTCGTCCATCCTGCTGGCCAAGAAGTGCACATCCTCCACCAAAACAGGGTCAGGATCACGTCCAGCAGCGGCCAGTGCGTTCTGTGCGGTACAAAGCAGTATTTGCTTGCACAGCAATTACATTCTGGCCGGGAGATAAACACCCTCCATTAAAACGGGGTAATGTATTGCAGTGGCCAGGGCGTTCTGTACGGTACAAGTAAAAGTTACATGCACAGCAATTACATTCTGGCCGGGAGATAAACACCCTCCATTAAACGGGGTAATGTATTGCAGTGGCCAGTGCGTTCTGTGCGGTACAAGTAATAGTTACATGCACAGCAATTACATTCTGGCCGGGAGATAAACACCCTCCATTAAAACGGGGTAATGTATTGCAGTGGCCAGGGCGTTCTGTGCGGTACAAAGCAGTTTCAACATGCCATGCATTTAAATTTTGGCCAGAAAGAACGCGTCCTTCACTGCAATAGATCCAGGGTCACACGTCTGGCAGTGGCCAGGGCGTTCGTTTAGCAATACAAGCAATGCATTTACTTACAACGCATTTACATTGTTACGGTTGAAGATAAAAGTGCATCCAAGCTGTCTTGGTAGCTTTGGTTTGTGAGGAGCATGTCCCTCCATAAAGTGCATGCTGCTCATGCAGGGCTTCAAGCACCATGCAGCAGCCCACGCTTGAAAGCAGGTACGACAGAGACAAGAGTAACGAGATAACTTACAAAATAACGAATAACTAAAAATAAAAGAGCTCTGTGTGCAACACCTTCTTTCCCTTTACAAACACGCAAACGCACACAGATGTGCACTACTAACAATTACATCAGACCGACTTATTGATTTGACTGCCAACAATCTCATGGAATTCCGCTCAAGTGGATTTTGTTCAAGCGCCTTGTGCTTTGACATTGTGGCGTACAATAAAGAGCTTTGTGGCATACCGTACCTTACCTTGGGTATAAACAAATACTTAAACTTGGTACCAAGATCTAAATGCTTAATAAGAGGCAGCATAGCTCTACCCCACCTGCAATTTAAGTGCCCAGTGCTGGGCCGCAGTGAAGCCCACAACCAGAGACGCTGCGTCATAGTCAGGGCCTTCACACAATGCGCTGGCAGCTGCAATGTCAAAGGTGAAT
>Ga0307968_1000793_pt1:22500-24064 | contig 24064 bp, 30 predicted proteins | sample OrgLakmetagen650_FD_201834 | JGI IMG/M metagenome (GOLD analysis project Ga0307968, IMG submission 201834) | Saline water microbial communities from Organic Lake, Antarctica - #650 | ecosystem: Environmental > Aquatic > Non-marine Saline and Alkaline > Saline | place: Antarctica...
TACTGGGAGGAGCAGTGTTACTCACCTAACAAATAACACACGCATTGTCAATGACATCAAAGCACGCCGCAAAGCAAAGGCTCGTCAGCAGCAATAATTTAACCACAACCTTTGCGTGCAGCAAGCCAGAATGATGCCTGTTCCGATCACCTCACAACTTAACATGAATGTTGCCAAATTGGAGAGAACGGAGAGATAATTACACTACCATAGACTGCAGCATACCTAAGCCTGATCACCTCTTATCCATCGCTTCCAGCACACCTCGGCCAGACATGTAGGAACTCACACAACTACCAGAGAAAAGGCATGTACGACACTACCAGACAAAAAGGCATGCACAACACTACCAGAGAAAAAGGCATGCACGACACTACCAGAGAAAAAGGCATGCACGACACTACCAGACAAAAAGGCATGCACGACACTACCAGACGGACAGGTATGCACACCACTGCCAAACAGGTCTTCAGGCATACACACCTTGGTGGCCTCCAGCGTGCGGCCTGCCAGCAGCAGCCATGCCTCTAACTCATGCACTAATCCAGGCTGCTGTGCAAGCACTCCATTTCCTGCAAAGCCACCCGGCACAGCCTGCTTGTCGTGGCCTGCTGCTGCCCCCGCCTGTGTGGGCAAACATGCAGGAGTGTACAATACACAAATGTGTGCAATTACAGTGTACTTATCATTAAGACAGGTATGTGTGTTGCCACATGAAAGTCCTGGGTACGTGCATTTGGAGCCCCCTTATATGCGTGCATATACATCATTGTCCTCAGAAGACACATTTGTGTAAGTCCTGAGCAAACTTTTCTGTTTATGAAACAAACACGGCTTCAAGACCATGAGCGCATCACACACTGGGACTAAATCATCAAATTGTGGACAGCAGGAAAATTCCAAAAAATGGGGAAATTCTTGTTGTGCAGAAGATGCTTGAAAGGGCAAGAGGCTGAGGAAAGCACTGGTAGGCAGAAACGAAACCAGGCGGAAGCAAGCACACAGCCACGCCTACACTTCACCATACTTCAGGCACGCCACACGTGCGTTAAGGTCACACCTCAAGGCACATTTCTCGAGCTGCTCGTGCCGCAGGTTGCGTGGCTACTACAATCAGAAGCGCGCATGCCACCTGTTGTTGTGAGTGTGCAGGTGCAATGAAAGCAGGGTCAGGACAAACTCCAGGAAGTGACTTGTCAAAGTTAGCAGTTCATGTAAAGAGCAACACGCCCCCTGTTGAAATTGTGCACATGCACTTGCAAAATAGCAGGGATAAATCAGATCAGAGGCTTAGTCCGATATCCAAGTGATGACTTGTCAAAGCAGCTTGCATGAAGTGCACGAGTGTGATGAAGCGCACAGCATTTGGTGGGAGAAAGGGCAAAAGGTCATCAATGCAGACTAGGTACCTGTCCCAAACAGACGGATGTGCAAATACACTTAAGCAGCATCAAAGCAAATGAAACACGATTAATCAAGCATTAAACCAGCCATAAACACACATACTCACACACACACACACACACACACACACACACACACACACACACACACACACACACAC
>Ga0307968_1000794_pt1 | contig 24048 bp, 34 predicted proteins | sample OrgLakmetagen650_FD_201834 | JGI IMG/M metagenome (GOLD analysis project Ga0307968, IMG submission 201834) | Saline water microbial communities from Organic Lake, Antarctica - #650 | ecosystem: Environmental > Aquatic > Non-marine Saline and Alkaline > Saline | place: Antarctica: Organic Lake...
TTCTGAGGGGCTGGGAGTTCCTCTGGGGGGCTCTAGAGGGCTTGGAAGTGCCTCTGGGGGGCTCTAGAGGGCCTGGGAGTGCTTCTGGGTTGCTTGTGGCTGCAAAAGTCGTTAAGTGCCCAAAATCGTATTATACGGAGCATTTCGAAAAATACGGATATATACGTGATAAATACGATACGACGTATAATACGCCTACGCCGTATGACCCATCCCTGGAAAAAAAAGACTTAAGTTCAATAAATTTATTAGTGGTTCGCGAACGGCATTTTAGGGCTTATTGAAATGCTTGAAGGTTTGCATTCCCGAAATTTTGACTAAAATTTAAACTTAACAACTCTGCTTATCATTATAAACATCATTATAAACACTGCAAAATCAATTCACTGAACCTGCTGTCCAACAAGCCAAGTTGCAAGTCTGATGTCTCCTGCATGGTGGCCACAGAAATACAACAGACACGCACACCTGTTCCTGCCGGGTGCTGCAGAAGCATCTGCTTGGCGCTCGGGACGGCCCTCACCACTGCCAGCACCAGCACCACTATGAGCACCACCGCCTCCACCACTGCGTGGAGGACGTCCACTATCGCCGAATCCTACGTGTAACAATTGATGGGTTGTATTCAGGTGAAGAGTTGCGCGTACGTTGCCCTTGAGAAAAAAACAGGATACTTTGTATGAGCCCATTTTATCGGTAGAACAGGCTGTTTGCAGGAGCAACAGCTGCGCACATTTTCAGCCAGGCACGTGTGTCACCCTCTGTTGGTCTGCATGTTTGGATAGGCTCAGCGTGAAAACGCTGACATACTCACGTGAAATGATGGAAACACGTTGTTGAGCACACACGCACACACGCACACATGCATACACACACAAAACACATATACCCTGCATGCGTAGTTGTACGAGGATGCACTCACGTTTGGATCTGTTAAAGCCGCCCCTACTTGAGTTCAAGCCCTTCATGCCAGGCTGTGGTCCGTTTACGTATTCAGGCACCATGGTCAGCACCTGCACACAAGAACACGTGAAAGTTTTGGCCTCTGATCCGGTACAGCATTCAGTGGTTTGGCCAGACCCATACATATGTTCGTGGTCGTCCCCATGCACCCCCCCCCCCCTTCCCCGGCCAAGCAGCGCCAAAAAGCTCAAATCAGCCATATCTCCCCAACCACTCTTCACCACTTTGGGACATGTAAGTTGCGTCGGACAGCCAATTTCTTTTTTTACATGTCAGGAAAGATAGCAGGTAATAAGACCCAGTGGGTGGTTCGCAATCTAGAATTTAGGAAATGAGACTGTACAATAAAACGTCATTGCTCACACTGCACCAATTCACACCCTCTAAAATTTAACATTTTTGATAATTGGTCTGCAACTCTGATGCAAATAGGGAGGGTGTGAAATGGAGCCGAAAAATTCCAGCTTAAATTGCTTGCATGTAGAACTGCAAAATAGTTCACCAAAATCCGACCAGGCCACCGATTGGCCCCATTTAAGTTTTATTACATTCTTTGTTTTGTTCCACCACTGCGAGCGAAATCCGGGCTGAAACTCGCAGCAGATATGGAGCGACGAATTTCTCTTTTCCCCCTGTGTCCCTTGTGTGAGTGCCCACTCGCAGGCATTCCCAGTAACCCTGCCACGAATTCGACACTGCAGCATTGTTATATGACGAAATGCTGAAACGAAATGCTTTGATGACAACCTGGAGCAAAGGTTGATCAGTGCAAGTTCAGAATTGCACCTATTTCCCTGCCAAAGTGGGTGCACAACGCACCGGGCCCCACGCAGCCCCTCAGAAGGCCGAATTTCCAGCAATTGTCAATGGTTAAGATATAAAATCAAGTATCTTGCATTCAGATGAGGTAGAAGGTGCTGTGAATTGGGTGAATAGCTTATTGGCACTGTTTGGGGTGACCTTTGGCATGGGGACGACCTCAAATTAACTCTGTGAACCAGTTTTTTGGCGAGGGAATTTCCTACATACAGTCATATCAATTCTGGCTCGGACTCATAATAGGTGTCAAGAACGATAACACTACCACACACACGTATACACCCATGTGCTGATCTAATGCAATGACGCCCTAGGTCAACCATTATTTGAGCGCTGCAAAAGAGGTCTGGTTTCCAGGCACCTGCCAGTCATATTAACATTAATTTCTATGCAGGAGGTTACAATGCACTTACGGCCTTTAGTACACATGGCCGCACACTCAGCGTGTGAAATGTGGGCCTTACACACGTAATGTGAGCATGTACGTGTTAACTTTGGCCTCGCACAAGTAACGTGCGCGTGAATGCGTCCAATTGCAGCTTGCAATACATTGGCTTTGCCGAATGCTCCCAGAGCTTGGGCAGCAAGAGCCTGCACAGCTGAATCCACTCCCATTGAAAACGCAGCAAGCCACACGCACACGACAGCTTGGAAAGCTCTAATATAATGAGCAGAACCCATCACGGACAAACCTCGCTGCGCAGCGTGCCTATCATGGGGGGCGCCTGCATGGCCGCTTGGACGCTGGAGGCTTGCTCGTATTTGATGTAGGCCACCTGCAAGGACGAGCAAGGAGGGGCAGGTTTAATTGCTGCTGTACGTGTATTACAACGTGCAAGAGAACGTCAAGAGTGACGGAGGCTTGCTTGCACTCCATGCAGATCATACACGCGCACAAACGCCGGCACATACACACACACCACCTTAACACTTTTGCACACACACATTCCCACCTTGCCGTATTTAGGTGACGTGTGGATGGTAACAGCGGAGGCACTGCTGCCCATTGGCTTCAACTTCCCAAAGGCCCCAAAGTGCTCCTCCAGCAGGCCCTCACACAGCTCTTCCCCCTGAGGCAGGTTGCGCACAAACACGCCTTGCACGGGCTCTGTTGGCGTAGCACCTGTGAAGGGGGGGGGGACAACGAGCTTGTGTACCGTAACACATTTAAGCTGTCCTTACCCTGTAGGCACACCCTGCTCAGGCATATGCAAGGTGCACCCCCAGCCCACCACATCAGCAGCATGCGCTTTGATAAGCGTCACAACCTCCTGCAGGCACCAAGACCATTCACTGACCAGAGAAGGTTCTCTGGGGCAGAGGGCCCTCTCTATCCCAGGGAAATCTTGTCGCTGCCTGACCAACAGGCCTTTGCCACTCACAAAGGAGCACAACACGTGAAGCAACACCTCACCTGCCATGCCGTCGCTATTGGCTGCGACGCACACACACACACACACACACACTTGCTCCCTAAATCCTCACATTCCCCTTGCCTCCTAATTTGAACGTGGCACCAACACACGCCTCTGCACTCCAGCTGCCTGCACTCTGCTTGCCTCTAAATTTGAGCTCCAAAGCACCGCCTCACCTGCTGCGCTGTTGCCATTGGCCGTGGCCGTGGCAGCACCAGGTCTTGATGAATCACTGCTGCTGGTGCTGGGCTGCTGCTCCCCTCGGTGCTCCGCATGGCTAGGACCACCGCCCTTCCCTCCTCTGACGTTCTCCCCCTGTTGCTGCTGCTGCTGCAGGTGGGGTGATGGAGCTTGCTTTGAATCCATGCCAGGATTGGGTTATGTCGAGCAACAAGATTACTGAGGTACACTATGCGGGGGATACTGTGCAGGTGTGACATTTTGAGTGCGCGGGAGTCAGCAATTACGTAGATCTAGCGAGGCTGTGTTTTTGTATAATGCATGCAAATTTGCTCACATGTTTGCGTGTGTTTGTGCTTGTTCGTGTGCGTGTGCGTATTTGTGTGTGTGTACATGTGATTGTGTATGTTTGTACGAGTATACTGTCTGTGTACGAGAGTGCGTGTGTATGTGCGCGTGGGTTCATCTGTACCCCCTCTGCACCTGCTGCTGGCGTTGCAGACGCTGCTGCTGCGAGGAACGAGCAGGCCTGCTGTCCTCTCGCTGTGGCTCAACCTGCTGCTGCTGCTGCTGCTGAGGCGCCTGCTGAGGTGCCTGATCCTGCATCTGCATCTGCTGCTGCTGCTGTGCGTGTGCCTTTTGCAGCAGCTGCTTACGCGCTTGCTGTGCTTCCTCAAACTGGATGTTAAACTTTATGCGGTCTGCCATTGACATGTTGGGGGGCGGGGTGGGGAGGGGTGGGAGCTTCACCTGTGTGCGTGAGAGGGTAGTTTAAGGTTGGTGGACGTAGCTAGCAGTGGGGAGCTTTTGAACTCCACCCCAACGTCTGCATAGAGAGAATTATAAATGCACTGTCAAAAATAGAAAAAAGCATGACAGGACAGTTTTCCCTAGTTTACTTATTCAAATCAATTTTATTGTAGACACCCCCTTCTTCACAAGTGCTACATTGCTTCCCACCCCTTGCACCAAAATGTATCCGGCCAGCTCGTTACCTGTGGCAGGACAGCAGGGCGAGGGGGCTGTTGGGTGGGGCGCGGGGGTGTAGGCGTGCTGCTTAGGTTCGCTCCCTTGGCCTGAGCATCAGGGTGAGGGGGTTGAGGGCGAGGAGGAGGTGGCACGTCTGATTTAGGGACATCTTTACTAGCAGGAGCAGGAGCAGGGGCCGCTGCTGGGGTAGTTGAGACGGGGGTAGGGGCAGCAGGGAGAGGGTGTGTCAGTTGTTGGGGCGTATGAGGGGGGGGTGGCAGCTGTTGCTGGGGGGGCCCGTTGGCGAGGGGGGTGCCGCGGTGCAGGTACATCTCCTGGGGTGCATGTCCTGCTTCATCAACGGTTGGTTGAGCAAAGCCTGCTGCTGCGAGCACAGTACCGGGGGGAAGGACGGTAAGGGAGCACAGGGAAAAGTAGGACAGGCATCCTAGGGAGCTGCGTTCCTCCCTGTCTTTCAATGAAAGGGGTAGCTATCTAACACAAAACGGATGCATGTAATGATTCAAACACTACACATGGATAAGACCCTCGTGGTGGCTGTGTGGCTTACCAGGTGGCAGGGCGGAGCTTTGTGGAGGCGCATGAAGTCCCCCCCCTGCAGCTGGGAGAACGCGGAAGATGTCATTGTTGACGTAATACCCATTCTCTTGTGTGGCCAGAAAGAAGGTTTGGATGTACTGCCGCTCCTTGCCCTGTGTAAAAAATGCGAAATAGACGTGTACTTATTATTGTGTGAGGGGAGAAGAATATGAGTGTATGTGAGACTATGTGAGATTGTGGATGTGTGCTTTTGTGTATGCTTGTGTGTGTATGAACGTGCGTAGGTGTGTGTGCGCGTCAAGGGATGAGCTTGTGTGTGTGTGTGCGCGTGCGTGCGTGCTTGTGTGTGCTTTCGTGTGTATGTATGTGTGTATGCGCGTGCTTGTGTGTATGCGTGCGTGATAGTGTTTATGTATGTGTGTATGCGTGCGTGTGCAAGTGCATGCGCATGTGGGTTCGCATGTGTGAATGCGTGCGGGCGAGTTTGTGTGCGTGCCTGTGCATGTGCCTGTATGTCTGCCTGCGCGTGTGCTTTTATAATGTGTATGTGCACGTGCGGGTGCGAGTGGTGTGTTGTGTCTTGTGTGTGTGTGTTTGTGTGTTTGTGTGTGTGTGCGCGTGTGTTGTGTTGTGTGTATGTTGTGTATGTGTGTGTGTGTGTGTGTGTGTGCGCGTGCTTGTGTGTGTGTGAGTGTGTGTGCTGTGTGCGTGTGTGTGTGTGTATGTGTGTGTGTGTGTGTGTGTGTGTGTGAGAGAGAGAGAGAGAGAGAGAGAGAGAGAGAGAGAGAGAGAGAGAGGGAGGGAGGGAGGGAGAGAGAGAGAGAGAGAGAGAGCATTGGTGACAGATGGGTTTTCTAAAATGCCATCTTGCGCAGCAGCCCTCCCATAATGATAAGAAGTTTTTGGATTACCTTATCTATCATCACACCTGCAGGATCATAGTCCCCACGACTTGGATGCACACGCCTTTGTCGATCGAGTACTGGGCGTCGATGTGGTGTGGATGGCACTGAGCGTGCGCCACTGTCTGGATGACGTCCTGTATGGCCTGCGACGGCGTTGGGATAGCAGCAGCAGCTTGGTCAAGTTTGGGGGGGAGTGAGTGCATGACAGCCAACCAGAAACAGGAATTCCTCTCCTTATCGTTTTGCCCTAAAGCAGGATAGAAAAGTAGGCACACAGCTGAAAAGAGAGAGAAAGGGACACTCACAATCAGGTCTGCTGTCATGTTCCCTTTTTCATCCTTTTGCAGCTTCCCTTCTGCAAAGACCGGGGGGGCATGTTCCAGGCAGAGGGACAACGTGGATTTCTCCTTGTAGAAGTGGCACAGGTACAGCGGATGATCACGCAGCACCTGCATCCGAAAGATACGTGTTGTTTGCCATTCTTTCATCAGGTAGCATGGAGGAGGGGTCACTGCTTCAGGATGGCTGATAAACTCACTCCATAGTATCTCTGGGTAAATTGCTCTGCCACCCAGAGCGCCGTGGGGAGCATTGAACAGAGCCTGGCGATCGAAGTTGGGCAAGTACCGAGCTACTCTTGGAAATACGTTTGCTTTATTCAAAATTTTATTTTGCATGTGCGGCCTTTTCTGTTGCGATTGGCTTCCTTTGCATTAATTTACTAGCACACGCTGGCTGCATTCACAGGTGAATGCATGGTGCTACAAAATCTATTGCTCACAATAACAACCACGTTCCTGCTGAATTCGACAGCTGGCTTAGAACAAGAGGAATGGACACACACACACACACACACACACACACACACACCACACACACACACACATACACACTCACACTCACACAATGTCAGCAAAGGTGAGGTAGGCAGGGGTCATTGTTTTGTGCTTTGCTTCACCTAATGCAGGGCCTCGCAGGCTTTTTCCAAACTTCCGCTGAGATGCCCTTTGAGGCATACATAGTGATGTAACCTTACCCTTACCCCTAATGCAGGGCCTCGCAGTGTCCCATTAAATCAGGTGGTCCCTGCATACTGACGTGTTGATTTTTTTTGGTTGCATTCAATGCAAACTCTTTTTACTAAATCTGGTGGGTCCAAGACAAGAACAAGCCTATGAGGCTTCAGAAATTTCAAAAGGTCCTTTCAAGAAATGTGCAACACGTGATCAATCTTGACGAGCAACAAAAAACACGATGCTGCGAGCATTTGGCAGTACTGCTTCGCCGGTCACAAACTGCAATATGTAAAATCTGGCAAGATGGGAAGAGTAGAAACGTGAAAAAATCAGCCATTGATGACAAGCACAGTCACTTTTAAAATCCTTTTCCTTTTGTCATACTTTGCTGTGCACTCGCTCTCATCCACAAGGCAAGGCAGCGACACAGTACGACTCCAGCTCTGAAACTTCAGCGCAAGAACCTGCACTTGTGTGGGCCCGGCTGAATCCTCAAACTCAACGCTCACATCTTGCGCGCTGGATACATCTAGCAGCTCTGCTTCAACAATCACGCATTCTCGCCCATCCTTGTCAAAAGCTCGCAGAACGCTCACCTGCGAGGAGAAGGAGGAGCAGAGGAAAGGGAGAGGTACATGCGTTGTTATTCATGGCTTTCTCCGTCAAGAGGCAAATACAATGCAGAAGCATAAGCAACAGCGGAATTTGGCTGGGACTTCAGTGCAGTAGCCAACTCAAATTCCGTCTTTTTTACGACCCTTAGTACATGATCCTGCATAACTTAAGTCGCGTGCATCAGTTGCCACCCTACCCTTAGGGTTCATACTTGAGACCTCTTTGCGGGAGATTATTCACACAAGACGGCGCTCACCCCATCAGCGCCACGCTTGTTATCCTCTTTAGCTTGGATCTCCTGAATGAGTTGCTTTGTGACGCCCTTGTGCTTGTCGTCGCCTGTTTGACCCATGGAGCTATCACCTGTCGCTACTTTACCGGAACCAGTGCCGCTGGGTTTCTCCATGTCGGCCATCGCCTAAAACACAATCGCAGAAGAACTCAGTATGAATAAGTAAGTAAAGAGCAGGCGCTCCGTTACGATGAGGGACACTTGGGGTTGGCCAAAACAACCATACTTATACACGATTCTTTGAAGTTCTAATCTTTCAGGGATACTTCTCCAAGGTATATATGTACGGTCCTGGCAAACCCAAACACAGACTCGCTCAGCTTATCACCCTCCTATTCCCCATGGTTCCCTACACAGTTTTCTAAGTTGGTAATATGTAATATGCCTGACGTGACTCATATTGAGCCCCCTTTTCTGTCTGATGACATGACTTGCATTTCCTCAATATTCAACAGCAGGGATTAATTGCAGCGAACTAATATGCCGATGTATAGTTTCTGTGGTGGCACACCAGAGATGGCTGCATGTGGTCTGCACAACAGCTTTGTAAAGGGCGGAAAAGGTCACACGTTAACGATGTAACATCCCGCACCTGAATGAGGTCATGAGGAGTACCTGTTGTCGCGGAAGCTTTCTCAAATTGAGCTGCTCTGGCGGCTGCCTGCAGTTGGCTCACCAGGACCTGCAGCGCAATTGCACCTTCCGTCATCTTCAAGGCCTACATGCACTTCTGCCTGGTGGCTTCAACACACTTCTGCCTGGTGACTTTAATACACTTCTGCCTGGTGACTTCAACACACTTCTGCCTGGTGGCTTAAACACACACCATAATTCAAGACACAACATAATTTAAGACACAACATCAGTGTTGGTAGCCCAAGAGGTGTAGGATTGTAAACATTGAGAGCGACTTGCTTGACCGCTGCCTCAACTGACACACACACACACACACAAAACAAGCAGTTGGTCAAAAGGAGCTGGTCAGAGTGCATTGCATGGAAGGGTTGAGTGCACACAGGCCTGGTAGGGCAACATTTCTACGTGACACAGTCAATGGCGCTATTGGTGCCTACGAGGAGCAGCAGCAAACCACAGGGGTCAGCGCTCTTTGCAATTTGCGGTATGAGATAAAGAACATGCAATGAGACGTAAGTGTGCCTACAAAGGCGAGATTCCTGCATGCGATGACCAATTTCATGCTGAAATCTGGAGGCAATGGATTTTACGCTTAGAAAGAGCATGCTGGCAGTCGTGCACAGAAAAAAGAGGGAGGCTCTTTACTACAGAAGAACACGAGACACCCACCCTGATGCTGCATGGCTGGCTGCGATCAAACCTCGTTGGGTGGCGAGCTTCCACAAATTGAAGGGCTGCCTCCACCAGAAGAGGCCTCAGCTGAGGTGGCTGGTCTAATGCAAGCAGGGGAATGAGATTTGGGTGAACACCTGCAGACAACAGATGACGATGTGAGTGTCGACTGCGCATCGAATGAAGGCTAAAATTCCTCAAGGCAGCAAGTCAGAGGTTGGTTTATAATGATGGTGGTGCTAAGGTGGCTAGACGTGAATCGGTAGAAAAGGCTGGTTGATGCAAAGGAGGATTGGGTGTCGATAGTTGCTCACATTCCAAACAGAGCTTGTTGGGTGCCAGATGAATGACTTGAATGAGAGCAATCGTACTCGCACTAGATCTATCCCAGATCAAAATTTGTGAAGCTGCTCAAAATGTGTGACAGCCCTGGATGGAGAGTTGCCGTAAATTACCTGCATTACTCCCCACTCCCCGCCAAAGATGACTGCCCAAGAGGTCTCACCTATGTGGTACTGGTAAGATGCAGGCGCTGGTCGGCTGCTGCTAGTTTTGCTGCTGCTGCCGATTGACGGTGGAGCAGCCGGAGGCACTTGAGGAGCCTTGCCTTCAAACATAGGAATGCGCGCACCGGTCCAGGAGTTTGTCGAAGCATCGATCTCCTTGGCCCCGTTGTTGGTTGTGGCCATGGGAGCTAGCTTGTCTGCAAGCACATGGACAGATGACGCCCCACGGTCAGAGTGAAGTCAAAGGGGCAAGGTAAGGGAGGAGTGAGGAAGCGAGGAACCCTGCTCTAAAAAAAAGCAGGATGATCCAGAAAGACTTGTGGCAGCAAGTTGAAGGATTTTGATTTAAAAAGCAAACAGCTCGACCAAGACCGTTTGCACATGGAACAGTTTTGAAGAGGAAAAGCTTGCTGAGAGACTGAAGCAGCTGCTTTGACTATCCATGAACGCTGTAGGCTTTAACTAAAAAGGCGCTATGGGCTTAAGTTTCAAGCGGTAGTTTCTGTTTTCCAGCCTCATTCCCATCCTGCTCAAACAACTTATTGCAATTAAAACCCATTGATACTACCCCATGCACGTCTCAGCAGCCTTTCTCCAACTACATACCAGCCTCTTTTTGTCTTGAATCCCACAGGTGACACCTCACACCCAGACCCTCTTCTTCATACCACAATCCATTTCCACACGCACCATCTCGTGCAGCCCAGACGTGCACCAAAGCCATAGAAGCTTTGTCCGCCTGCTGCGCTAGCTGGGCCTCGATGATGAACTGAGCAGTGCTGCCTTTAACCAGCTGCTGACTCTGCTCGGCCTCTGCTGCACGCGCCTGGGACTTGAGGAAGTCAGCGTAAGCTTGGGGATCATTTTCGGCTAGCTGCATAAGTTTAAGTAAGGACATTTCAGCCTTTGTGCATTTGTGTGTGTGTGTGTGTGTGTGTGCTTCCGTGGCTTTGCGCACCAAGGCCGCCTCCTGCTTGTACGCACACATTCTAATCCAAGTGCACCAAAAGGAGCTCAATGCTCTGTTAACGTTGCAGCACTTGCTGGCATATGGGGACGATTCTTGCCGTCAGGCCATTAAAGTTTTTGCTTATTCTACTGCGACTGTTACGTCATAGCACACTCACATTGTCCAGGAAACGCCAAAGCTGATCCGCTTGCTTTGTCAAGTCCTGCTTGTCTCCTCCCTCCAGTCCAAGCTGGGACTGAAGGTCACGCATGTCAAACGGCCCTCCTCCCATGCTGCTTTTCCCTCCACCACCACCTGACTGCATCATGCTGCTGAGAAGCTGCTCCATTCTGTGCTAGTATGTTCGCAGGTTAAGTGTTTAAGTCCCTACCAGGTCCCCGCAACGCAATGGGGGGGCTACACTTTCTCTTTCTTCCCAGGGGTCTTTATACTCAGGTAAGGCAGTCAAGGGCCTCGGTAAACGCCAAGTGAGTGAGGCTATACAAAAAGGCAGACAGAGTTTTAATGCTTTGATTCTGTGAACGGCCCTACTCCTTTTTGCGGAACTTCAACAAGTTTTTGCTGCTGTACTGCTCAAGCTCCGGGGGTAGCTCTGCTCCCTTTGCTTCCAGGGCACGGGCTACTCGCAAACCAACCTCCTCTTTGAAGGAGTCTCTCTCCCCTTTTTCTTCGTAATATCGCTCAGCCTCGTTGCGCAAGACTCTGTGTATATTATAAGAGTATAAGAATGGTGTTCGTTTTGTGTGCACAGATTGTCTTGCGCTCTAACAGTAATTATGCAAATATATTGTGCATGTACATGGTTGTATTGTGCGTGCGTGCGTGCGTGCGTGTGTGTGTGTGTGTTTGTGTGTGTGTGTGAGTGTGTGTGAGTGTGTGTGCGTGTGTGTGAGTATGTTTGTGTGTGTGTGTGTGTGTGTGTGTGTGTGTGTGTGTGTGTGTGTGTGTGTGTGTGTGTGTGTGTGTGTGTGTGTGTTTGAGAGAAAGTGTGTGTGTGTTTGAGAGTGTGTGTGTGTGTGTGTGTGAGTGTGTGTGTGTGTGTGTGTGTTGTGCACGTGCATGTAAACATGTGTTTGAGTACGTGAGGTGTGAGGTGCACGACGTGTTATGTCGTGGTAATCCTCTGTAGATCATTAGGTTAATTCCTAAGACTCACACATCATAGAAGCCAGTCTTGATCATGAACAGTTCCATGCATCCTCCTAGACAGAAGCACGCCCCCCCGAGCTTGAAGAAGAAAGATTTCGGCAGTGGCATGTACTGCTTTATAAAAGTTGTGGAAATTGAGAACAGGCTCGCAGAGAAGCACGTAAGCACGTTTAAATAACAATGTAATTTCTTAGTAATCCAAGCTTATAGGACATGTGAAAGTTGTTAGAGCAAAATGGGGACTCTCGAGCCACAGCGCGCGACGTTCCCGGTGCCCAATGCTGCAATAACTGGGGATAGATTCATGTCTCCTGCTTCTGCCCAGCAGCACGCACCAGCTGGCCATGGGATCAAAACCACCCGCAGGATCCACTTTGATCTGTCTACTGGCAGCCTAGTGTCCTACTCAAAGGTAAGAGCAGAGAAAGAGCAGGTGTCACGGATTAGAGAGTTTCAGGAGAGACAGCTGAGGATGTGAAAGCGTGCACGACATGACCCACACCAGGATCCTCTCCGCCAAACCCTTTTTCCTGCTGCAGCTACTAGACCAGGAGAAGCAAAAGAGCAGGGAAGCAGGGCAGCAACCAGAGGATGGTTCGTGGTCTGAAAGCGACGCGGTAGGTCTCCCTGCTGTCATCCCTTTCCTGGATACGTACACGTCACGCTTCCTTAACTGGATTCTAGGCTTTAGCTTCGGGAATCCCAGCCATCCATGCCTGCTTGGGGATGATACTGTTTTTGGCATTGGAGTGTTAGCACACGGTGGTATGGTTGAAAGAAGAAGAGCTGGAGCAAGTCCAAAATACTTCTTCCACACTTACTCTGCAACCCTGAATCGTGTGGCTCAAGGGCCTCCTGTAGTTTCTTCCCTTTCCTTTTTCAATCTGCTCAGTGCGCAATGAGCTTACTGCACATATCTGTGCACACTTATAATATTTGGCAAACTTTCCGCCCGCTCCTGGTACAAGTTGCCTGCCCTGACTCGTCACCAAGGAGCTGTATGCAACATAGACTCTAGATTCATTATTTTTGCTCCCACTGCATCATGATCTGACAGATCGTCGCGCTAGGAGTCCTTAAAAAGCGTGCAGCTTGCGCTTAACCTACTCCTTGAAGTAAATGCTTTGTCACACGCTTCCCCTGCAGAGCTCTTCGGATTCAGAGAGCTCGTCATCAGAGGCAGGGAGTAAAGGCTCAAACCAGCAAGGCTCTGGCTCTGGCTCGGTACGTGCAGCATGCACATGCACACGCGCTTGCACACACACGAGAGTGCATGCACACGCAAACACACATATACACACATACACACCTGCGTTCACGCACGCACGCATGCACGCACACACACACACACACACGCACACTCATGTCTTGACCAAACACCAAGCAAGCACACAAACGAAACCATGCACACAAACTTAAACTACGCATATAAATGCATTCATCTGCGCAAATATACACGTATCGCATGCACACACATGCCCACGTGCAAATATACACTACACACACTGCACCATTTGCACACACATACATACATACGCATATAAGCACACATGCACACTCACGCACGCAGATATACGCATACCAATGCAAACACACACGTATAAAACATTCACACATGCACTGACACACGCACACACACGCGCACATACACGCACACACACATACACGCACACACACATACACGCGCACACACGCACACATACACGCACACACACGCACACACACTCACTAGCATTAACAAAAACAAACTTGCATGTAAAATGCATCTGTACCTCTTGCGTATCGTGTGTTAAGGCAATTTGACGATACTGAACTGGAGTAGGGAGGTGCAATTCACGTTGCATGTCTGTACCTTGCTATGCTCATTTTTTCCCCAGTCTTTCCACACACACCCAATCATTCTTTCTACTTTTTAAGATTACGTGCGCAAATTAACATCAGTGAAACATAAAAGTAGCTAGTAGGAAAAAGACTGTATACGCAGGAGGCTGTAAGTATCATAACTTTTTGGTGTCAAGTGTCAATCCAATTAGATATTATATATTCGAAATCTTGACATTGAGAGCTATCGATTGGTATGTAATTGAGACGATTCTGAGGGGGTCCAGGGGGGGTCGGGGAATTTTACTGGTCAATTGGCACCCTCGTTGGGTGATTTGATTTAAGGGGGGGTCCTGGGTGCCTGGTCATAGAAATGCATGGAATGTCCCCAAGTAGGCCGCGGGGGTGTGTTCAGGCAAATTACCAGCAATTGATTCCAAACTTGCAGTTTACGCATTGCATTATGCTTAAGTTGCATGATTGAAGTAAAAAAGTGCTTTGGCAAAGGTTTTGGCTGGATTTGTGCACTAAAGAGGTGGTCAGTGCAAGAGCGTGCGCAAACCAGTTTTTGCCCAATAGCTCGTTAGGTATTGCATTATTTGGCATGAGAACTGTGCAGGCAGATAGCTGCTTGAATTCTGAGCAGATCGACACCCTATTAATTAGTGTGGGGGGTCAGGAAGGGGGGTTGGGGGGGGGAGTCATTTTGGGCTGGAGGCCCGAAAAATGCACATGACTGTCAGGAATTTTCTTTTGCAGCCTCCTGGTATACGGTTAAATGGTCCAAAGGCAGTAGGGAATCTTTGTGCGTATGTGTACTTTCCCATCGTGTTACAGGCTTTGATGGACGATTTGCCGATTTTTCTGATGGCCTTTTTTACTGAATTTATTTACGACCTGAATTCCCATCCCAGGGCATGGAGGATGCCAGCTGCGCTAGCGACGTTGCAATGACTAGTGGTGGCGAAGACATGCGGGTCAGGTGTGCTTAAAAACCTGTCTAGGCCAATTAAGCTAGTTGCTGTCAATTATACTTTGTTGTTTACCATTGGATTTTCTACTTTTAATGATCATGAACTATGACTTATACTAGAGCAGCAAAAGCTCTTAAAATATAGGGCTTGCTGTACCAATCGCCCTTACAAATGTGCCTCATCTTTTGTTTTGAAGTGAAAAGCACTTTCCCAACTTACTTTTTAAACACGAAATATCACCATTTTGGCTCACGCATTTTGTTCTCTGCAAGAGATGCATCAGGTATATCCGATGTACAGGTAATAAATATTTCTGTCATTTTTGTGGTTCTGCTCAACCCTACTTATGCTTGAACTAGAAGTCACATCTCCAATGATTGCATAAATGTCTTTGACCGTGAGCTGAGATGCCTGACTGAACGGTTATTTGTTTAAACTGTAACCTAGCATCGCCATGGATTCTAACACCGCAGTGTTACTCCTAACAAATTATAGCCCCAATTTGAGGTCAAGGATTTCCCTGTAGATATCTAGCACACACCAATACCTCCAATAACAGTTAGTGTACACAACACGTGCTCACAAGCTTACAAATGCATATACACCACATGTTCCCACATACAAACACGCTTTTTCACTTGCAGCGGTGGGCGCAGCAGCGGCGGCCAAGGCCCTCCTCCACTCCGACGGAAACGCAAACCACAGAAGCTCATCACGTATGAAGCAGACTTTGTGGACGACTCTGAGGTATGCCTGTAACGTGACGTGTTAACAATGGCAGCAAGTACAGGACCCTTAGAATGGGCAGGCACACATTGCTTTATTACAATATTTCTATCTTTGATTGGTCGAAATGACAGTTGACGCATTATGGGGTTGGTCACTTCTTCTGTGAGACTTGTTGCTCATTTTTAATGGGAAACCTCCAGAGGGGGGACACTGAGACCCAAAATGGGTATACTTTTTGCATGCTTCTAGGGCAGGTGGCCCTAACTGGCACGGTTCAAGCTCAGCTCTGCTATGTAATTTTCAGTGCAGCTGAGCTTGAAACGGGAAAGTAAGGGCCACCTGCCTCAGCAGCCGCGGCGTGAACCCTACTTTTTGAGCAGCCATATGCCGTATCTGACCAGCCAGCGCACCAAACTGAGTGATGTTGAAGTCCTTATAAATAATAAAGATTATTGCAAGAGAAAATGGGCACAAAGACTAAGTGGTTAGCGAGCTATGCAAATGAATGTGCCATTCCCCCTGAAAGCACCCGTCTAGGGTACAGGTGCACGATGTGTGCTTTTAGTCCTGTCATTCTGTACGCAGGGCGACTTGTCCAAATCTGAGCACATGCCCGGGTAGCACTTAAAGTCAGCATCAGTTTGAAGCTAGGTTAGGTCCAATTTGATGAAGTGACGTGTGAGTAGCTGCACCCTCCATGCAAAAAGGAGCACGTTTTGGCTTTTGCCCAGTGACCCCCTCTGGAAAACCTCAAGTGACTTGGTACCTGGATAAACTACAAATTATGTGCTGAATTATTCCTTTTTTGTACCTTTATTCCTCCCTCTTCCGTCCTTTTTGACCAGCACCTTCAAAAACCGCAACTGACGCTGTAAGTCACTCTGCCTGCCTTTTAATAAGTCATCATATTGGTGCCATACATAGAATATCTTGAAATCCTTTCAAATTTTTTTTATGCAACGCAAGCCTTCTCGTTTATTGTTGCTGTCCTATTCTTACCATTTTGTTAGCAGCTCTTGTCAGGATCTGGATCTCGCCCTAGCTTGCCAGCTTTCTAATTTCCAGGATCTGTGTAGTCATTGCACCTACCCAGACACACCTGGTGGACGTTTCTCATCCATTGTACCTCACGCATTTCTGTTGTTGAGGTGAGGTGTGGATTGTTGCTCGTGTGTGGGCTTTGTGAGGTGTACCCTCTATTGATCATAATTGAATTGAAATTCCTGCTGCTGCTTCTTTGGACGCAGGTCTTGGAATTGCGTGCTGGAAATAAGGAGCCAAAGTATGGGTCCACTAGCAACGGCTTCTACGTCAACCAGGTAAAGAAGAGTCAGAATGCAGTGCTGAAGAAGTTTTCTGGTGAACGTGTTTTTGTGTTTGGTTATTAGAGGGAGAATGGGTGATGTGCAGGCACGATGCATGCCTGCGTGCGTATATGCACTCTAGCACGCACTGAGTCAGAGCCTTGCTTGTCTGAGCCTTCCTCCCTGCATTCTGTGAAGAGCCTTTCTCCCTGCGTTCTGTGAAGAGCCTTCCTCCCTGCGTTCTGTGAAGAGCCTTCTAATTCCGAGGGGCTCTGCAATGGAAGTTGTGACAAAGTGTTGGCTGGAAGTAGTAGGTTTGAGCGCAAACCGTGCGCTTCTCCAAATTATGGCACAGGCACAATCTGTCACAGCCCAATGCAGCAGGAAAATATAGGCAGCTAGGGCCTCACAACATGTACTTTTTCCTTGTGAGGTGTCAGTGCAGGGAACTTAAACTTTGATCCCCTTGTTGTTCCCTCTCACACACCCAAACAAAACACAAGCACAACCATACTTATCCTAGCAAAACCAAGTGCATCATTATGAAGTACAGAACAGGAACCCTGTACAACCAAAAGCGTGCGGTATGGTTTAAGCACTCAATGAGCCTAACTTGCCCACTCTGCCCTCAACTAGACAGTGCCTTGCATATCCTTTCTGAATGCCAACACATGCAAATATGAAATATGATCAGACACAACTTAGCATGCAGCATGATCTTCAAATCCCTCAGCAAGACAGGCTCCCTAGGATCCTGCTTTGTCTGCATGGATATAGGTAGCAGCAAACAGCTGGTATGCAAAATCTTCAGATTCCCAATACAGCTGAAACCATGATTATATTAAAGTGGCTCTTTCTGCCCCTCTTCTCAAACAAAAATAGCTTTACCTCCAGCTGCCCAGATGCTGTACTGGTTGCTCCCATCTCCGCGAAAACCAATAAGCAACAGACTAGCAATGAAGGGGGGTGCGTTCTTAGGAGTGGCAGGGGGCAGTTGAGGGAAACCGGGAGTAACTCAACCCAGCCATTAGCAGATCCATTCTTCCCAGACAGCATCGACCCAAAGATCTCAGCATTTTCCAACGTGATATTCACCTCATCGAGGTCAAGTACTGAGAGGACACTCGACCGCAGAACCGGCTGAGCGCCGCACAGGAACAGCATAAAGGCCTCTGCTCCGCCCTATAAGGAGCCTTCGTTACTCTCCACACCATCCTTTTGGAAGTGGGTGGCACCACCTACAACGATTACACGCTGGAGCCTTTCAAGGAGCTGGGTCTTTATGCTCAAAGAGTTAAGAAACCTGCTTCCAAGCTTCATGTTCATTCTGTCAATTCTGCTGCCAAACTTGTCCATACCGGACGTGCCCTTTCCAGCACTATCATCAGTTCTCATCAGGAGACGGCTTCAAGTCAAATCTGCAACCCTCCTGATCCCCATTGATCTTTTTCCTTCCTATTGGTGGAGAAGTTTTACGGTACCCGGTACCAAAGTGGCTCCTTTTCCTTAATTAATATGGGGAGTGGTTTTTCACTGCCTGCGTAGTTCTTTTCTTCTCTTTTTTTAATTCCTCTCACACACCCAAACAAATACACGCACAAGCATCATTATCTTACTGGTTCCTCTCAAACACGCGCACCATCATCATTGTAATCTCTTTGTTTACTCTCACACACTCAAACAAACATATGCACACACACAATCACACTCGCACGCACACACGTTTGCCTTGCAGGGCCGCATTGAAACCACAGACGATGGGACCACAAAGGACGCCAAAGAAAGTGGCCCTAAGAAGAACCAAGGCCGCCCCCCTCGTGCTCCAAAATCCCTCCCTGCAAAAGACGTAAGCGTTGCCTAGCTGTTCACCGAGAGACTGAACGTTGCCAGGCTTCACTGCTGACTGCCAGCCATGGATAGCCAGTGTGTGTGGTTCTTGTCTGCGCTTTGCGTGCCTGCCTGCTTGCTCTGCAAGCTACTTTCATCTCAAATCACCTGTGTCCACGTGCTTGGCTACAATACAGAACAAAAATGGCTTGACGAGCGCGGACGAGGCCCTGTTACCCCCGCCAAGCAAAAAGAGAAAAGGAGCTGCTGGTGATCAGGTGAGTGACCAAGATGTGTGTAGGAAGTGGGCATGAAAAAGGATGGGCAATGTAATTTGGTAGTGCCAACATTTCTTGAGCAGCCTGCCTTATTGTTTTGGGGACTATTTGGCAGGAGGACGGTTGTGTTGCAGTATTTTTGCTGTGTGTGCGTGTGCACATGTGTGTGTGTGTGTGTGTGTGTGTGTGTGTGCGCGCGCAATTGATTGTTGATGCTGCGATGCATTCTGCTTCCTGTAGGCAAGAAGTAGTGCAGATGAGCACCCAGCTGGCGGGAAAAAGCGCAAGGCCGATATTGAGCAAGGCAAGCCTGGGCCCGCACCTAAAAAGGTGTGTGGTGGCAGATGTTTGAGGGTGCGTCCTGGTGCTCCTATCATCAATGTGTATGTGTGTGTGTGCGTGCATGTGTGTGTGTTTGTGTGTGTGCGTGTGTGCGAGCGTGTGTGCATGCATACGTGCGCGCATTTTCGCATGTGTTTGAGCCACAATCTACTTGCTCTTCCAAGTAAATGTCTGGTACATGTGTAGGGTTGGCCAGAACCGTATATATGCACCGTATTTGACCGTATATCTGGTGATTTCCCTGTCAAAAATACTGGGTATACACCATATGTATGGTTGTGGCCAACCCGTATACATGTGCTTCCCCCAATAATAGATTGTGTGCCACTCCGCCATCCAACATCTGTGTATAGCTGCCCTTGCTCTTTTCTGGTCATGTTCAGCATGTTCAGAGCTGTTAATCGCAATGGTGTTTTTGACTTACTTTACATTTCTTGTGTCTTTAGTTTGGGCTCTGGCTGCACGATGTTGCAGACTTCTCACTCCAGTTCTCGCATTTGCGGCAGAAACCTGCAGTCGCTGAATCTGATGCAAAGGTGAACGTCCATAAGCGCAGTCAAATACATAAGCATCGTCTGTAACCTACGCACGTTTGCACAGGCAAAACAAGCACAACCAGCCGCCAAGGAGGCTGCTTTAAGTGCCCCCCCCTGCAGCACCGCCCCCCCACCGAGCAACCCCCCTGCATCTGAACAGGCACCTACACCGGCTGCAAAGCCTGCAGCTGTGTCAATCTCAGACGCCTTGCCCCCAAACATGTCACTTGCGCAGCGGGCAGCTCTGGCAGGTGTGAAAAAGGCTCAGTCGTTTTGCTTGCAAAGTGATGGTAGTGCGGCACCCTGCATCCCTGCAAACAAATGATATGTGGGTTTGGCAAGATTTTGCGTATACGGTGTCCATCCTTTGTGTCGCATCTAAAATTTCAATGGCCTAGGCAGTAATGTACCTCTACCAAATATTTTTTCACAGAGCAATCAGAACTTAAGTTGATGACCCGATTCCCCTGTAAAGCATGTCATCCGTCTGTAGGGCACTTTATTATTTATAATGACATTACTCTTTATTGCTCACGCGCTCTTAAAATTAAGTCCTCTTGGGGTATGCCAGACGAGCTTGCTGGACCTCTTCTTTTTACATTCTTACTGTGTCGTACTAACTCTCCCACATCCTTGCCACACGTGTTGCATGTACATGCAAGTGAGCTTGCTAAACCCTCCACCTCTGGCTGCGTAACCAATAGCCTCTCACAACGGGAGACATAAACATGACGCATATATCTGGCGTGTGTGTGCAGGCAAGCTGGCTGGCGCAGCAGGCCCCTCAGCCCAGATCAACCTCCCCGCCATCACCATGCAAAATGGCAACGGTAGCAACCACTCCTCCCATCAACCAGCCGTTCAGCAGGCCCCACATACTAGTCAGCTTCCATCCCCACCTGTCTTGTCGGCGACAGCACCAGCTCCAGCTGAGCCTGCGGCGGGACCACCAGCACAGGGAAAATCAGCAGGCACACAGGTGTGGTACCGTGACGAGCGTGGTTGAATGTGTGTGTGTGTGGGTGTGGGTGCATGTGTCCGTGTGTGTTTTTTTGTTTTATCCGCGTGTATGTCTGTTTTACACACTGGGTGAGGCACGCTTGTGTGCTAGGGCATTTGCGTTGAGCCTTTTCAGGGGCAGAGACTGGCAATCCGTGCTAGCCCGCAGACAGCAGATGAACTGTGCCATGCTGGGCGTGGTATGCTTGGGCTTTTGTTGGCCATCGCTGGAGTAAAAGGGTGGGCATCAAGCAGGAAACCAGCACATGTGTACACACACACATTTTATGCATCCAAATGAAAAACAGCTGCCAGTTCCCTTAGCTCTCAACCAGTCATCTTTGCCAGTTTGCAATTTTGACATTCCTTTTTTAAGGGGTAAGCCTCAGGGCTGCCACAACCCTCAACGTGTTATAAAATGCATAATGCCAATCCTGTAGGCGCACCAATGCCCACCACATTTGCACGTACACTTACAGGGTCCTCCATCAGGGCCGCTCCCACACTCCTCGCAGCCAAGCATGCCATCAGGATCGCTGGCTGCTCGAAAAGCTGCAGCAGCCCTCAGGCAGCAGCAGCAGCAGCAGCAGCAGCAGCAGCAGAATGCACCGCCTGCTGTAAAGCAGGTGTGTGAGCATGCACAAGTGTACGTGTCTATCGCTAAGCTTGCGTTTGTTGCCCCGTTGCGCTTCCTTTCACGCTTTTTTTAGTGAAACTAAATGCATGCACGCGGGAGCATTTCAAGACTTGCTGTATGATTTTTAAAGATATAGGAAGCTTGTCTCCGAGCGTATCCACCCTGTCAACTAGGCTGCTATACTTATCCATACCAGATGATGTGCCCTCTCCAGTATTATCACCAGCTCTCATCAGGACCTGATATCAGACCAAGCCTGCAACCCTCCTGATCCCTCCTGATCCTTATTTCTTCTTTCTTGTGTGGATTTTACAAAACCAAAGTGACTCCTTTTCCTTGATTAATGTGGGGAGTGGTTTTCCACTGCCTGCACATCTTTTCCTGCTTCTTTCTCTTTTCGCGAACTGACGCCGTGATGGTGAATCTTCCCTCGCCTTCCCAAACAGATTCATTGTTTCTCGCTCCTTTCGGGACCCAACGTCACCTAAACCTTCCCTTCTCGTGTTTTTGTTAACTCAGATCCTCCTTTTTCTACGCTCCCCAGTCCACATATCACAGCCCTTCTCTGCCTCCAGCTCCTGTTTCGCTCTCAAACAACGTAATTTGAACTCCTTGAATTTTGACACCCACTATGCACTCCAGGCCTCCCCCACTGCTGCTGCCCCGGCTGAAGGCCTCTTGGCCCCTGCTGCTATTCAGCAGCAAGCGCCGCCAACATCACCACCCCAGCGCAAGGCAGCGGTGGTGCGCAACTTCAAAAGCACTGACCAATTGGTAGAGGTAAGCCAGGGGCAGTGTTGTTATCTTGTAGGCAGTGTCAGGTTTGTGGGGTGCTTGTTTTGGGGCGCAGCTTACGTCAAGTAACAAATCAGAAGGAGAAGGATGTTGGAACCCTCGTCCGGAGGACTTCGGGCTCCCTTCGATTGGGCTTTTGGACAGTGGGTGTGGGTGTGGGTGTGTGTGTGGGTGTGTGTGTGGGTGTGGGTGTGGGTGTGGGTGTGTGGGTGTGGGTGTGGGTCGGCAAACGCGCTACAAGGAGGAGTTACGGGTTTGAGGCAGTTCCAAAATTAATGGTCGAATCAGGATTGTGAGATTCGGAAATGTTTTGTATTCAATAGCAGAGGTAGAACACTCAGATATTGTGCCGCGTGTAAGGCTCATTTTTTTTGGAGGAGCTCATTAAGAAGACTGGACCATTCTGATGCATTCATGCGAAGCTGTCACCACCTAGTCTTGCTGCTCTCTTGCAAATGCATATTTGCAGAAGCATATTTTGCGATGGTGCGTACGTGATCCTTTGCTCCCAATAAAATTAAGCAAGCTTTCAAAGTGTTGCTGGTGAAATGGCGCCCAAGGAGAAGGCCCCTACCTTCAAGCAACGGCTATGTCACAGGTTAAAGGAGGCATGCCATACCCAATCAGGCACCCAATATTTTCAAGCTATTTGCTTGCTAAACCCCTCATGCTACGTGTAGCAGCCTGTGTTTGTGTTTCTATACGTAAGTATGCACGTGTCTTTGTATGCATGATTGTGAGCGACACGTTTCATGTGTGGTCGCCTGTAAGCTTCCGTCATCACCCACCTTGGAAGGTATCTTTGTTAATGTAGCGACAGTTCCAGCTCGAACTGCAGTGTCTGCCGCACCATGATTGACCTTTTTTAACGATTGAGACACCCTGTGCCAGTAAGTGACCTGTCAATATGTAGGAAACCAAAGTTGTGCAACCACTCTAAATGGCTGTTTACTGGGGGGCTGTCTGCCAAGTACATGGCTCTGATTAAACCTGTCCGTGTGCAGACCATAACCAGCAGTGTTTCTGCCAGAGTAGTAGCAGTAGTGATTCTGACCACCCGCGTCTGTGTGCTATGTCTATCTGTGCAGACCATTACCAGCAAGCTGCGCGATGCAGCAGCAGGGGGGAACTGCCAGGAGGGCCCTACCATGAGTGCCCTGAAGCAGGTGAGAGCCACCTTGATGAGCCAGGCGCTGTGTGTGTGTGCGTGTGTGTGTGCTTGTGTGTGTGCTTCTACTAAATCGCTTCCACTTAGTGTTGCTCACTGTTGTGCTTTTCTTAAGCTATCGTATTAATACATTTCACGTGACTTGTCCCCCAGTGCTTGCAAATGCATGCATTCCCTAACGCCTATTGCCCATGAGCATATGTCAAGCAAGTGCATGGCGTGACTCTATGCATTCCTTCCACGCAGGGTCTCAGGCAGTCACTGAGCAACCTGGCATTGGCTCTGCATCGAGATGGCAGCAACGACACAGACGTGTTCTCTGGGGCTGTGGAGCGCTTAGCAGCACAGGTGCGTCAAAGGTTAGAGAGGAAAGGCGTGCCTCTGGGGATCTTGAAATCCTCATTTTATTATAAGCGCTGTTTCAATGCATTAAGGGCGACATGTCTCCTCCTTGACACCCTTTGTGGGACAACCGTCATTAAGCTCCCTGCTGTCCACCCTATTTAGTGGTGCATAGTCAAGTAATGTTTTGCGCTCAAGTTCCGCTCTGAACCACCTTTCCCTCAACCTGTTCTAGCTCACTTTCCCTCTATTCTTGTACTCTCACCTAGCTCACTTTCCCTCTATTCTTGTATTCTCACTTTACTCTTGTACCCATGTACTCTTGTACTACTACTTTGCTCTTGTACTCTCACTTTCCCTCTACTCTTGTACTCCTTCCTGGCTTCTCCTTACTGTTAAGAAACAGACAAACAGTATATTGTGGCTCTCAGCTGCTGCAGCGGCTCTCTTCCACTTCAACGCTAACACACAGACGCACGCCGAAAAGCACATTCACCCAATAATTTACAAAGTCGCTTCGCTGAAGTGCAAATGTGCATACACTTATATACAAACCAACACACCCTTCTTTCTCCCCCCCCCTCTCTCTCTCTCCCTCTCTCTCTCTCTCTCTCTCTCTCTCTCTCTC
>Ga0307968_1000798_pt1 | contig 24025 bp, 24 predicted proteins | sample OrgLakmetagen650_FD_201834 | JGI IMG/M metagenome (GOLD analysis project Ga0307968, IMG submission 201834) | Saline water microbial communities from Organic Lake, Antarctica - #650 | ecosystem: Environmental > Aquatic > Non-marine Saline and Alkaline > Saline | place: Antarctica: Organic Lake...
TTTTTTGGGGGCTGCATGCGTCCTTTGTTCTCTCTTCTGCTCCGCTGCACTTGTTCTCTTGGCACTCCTGGTTTTGTGAGGCTCTCTCAGCCTCTTGTTTCCTGTTTCTGACTGGGGCTTCTTATTCACACACATTCTGAGACATACCAACAGCTTTTTTTCTCGTTCTCCATGATGCTTTCTCTTCGCGCTTCTTCAAAACAAACGTTCTCTTTCTCTATTTTTCTCTTCTTCATACATCAGTTTCATGTTCCCTCTAGCTTCTGTTTCTGGTGTCTTGTTCAGTCTGGCCTCTCTCTTCTTGAAGCTGGCTTTTTATGCTATAGCTCAACTGCCCTCGCTGGCGGATATAGCTGTGTAACCCTTACCCTTGTTGATTTTGTTTCACCAGCCAATTGCCATCAGCCAGAGACTCGGGCTGTAGGCCATCCTTGTAACCCCTTTGTTCGAGTGACTTTTTTGGTTGCGAGTCTTCTATGGAGTTTCCGTTCAACCTTGTTTTGTACACCTTGTAAACCTAAATGCCCCAATGGCGTCAATAGCGATGTAACCTTACCTTAGTCGTCCAGACCAATTTTCGCAGCTTGCAGAAATAACAAGGAAGGTGTGTTCCGCGTTTTGAGCTATGGTTAGGTGCAATAATGTGTAAAAAGCAATGCGGACCTCCTCTTCTCATCATTTGTCGAGTAACCATGCAAAGAAGGCTTACAAGTTGATTGGTTCCATCTTTTCTCAATCTTTGCAGTTCCTGTCCACAGTCCTATCATGTGCCCTTCAGATGGAATCACAAATCACAACGTGTCGGACTGTCCGGCATCCTTGCCCTCTGCGCACTGCTCAAGGAGCAAAGGAATTGCAACGGAACACGTTGTCGGCAGGCTGGCTAGCTGAATGCCTCAGGCAGAGGTGTGCTTAGTCCACGTTTGACATGGCCTGCGAAGGAAAGAGAGGGAGTTCCAACAGCTTGTATCAGCACAAATAAGTACTGCTACAGCGATCGCTGGAATGGAGGAGCTCACAGCAGTGGGTTCCTAAGTGGCTTTCTAGCAAATCGATGTGTTTTTTGCAAAGCTATCTCCACTGCACAGCAAAATTTTAATTGACTAGGTGCCTGAGCACAATTGAGTGCTGCAGAGATAATTCAAAAAAGAGATGAGTAAAAACGGGAAGCCTGTGAATAAAACTTTAAAGGTAATTGACTTAATTAAGTTGCAGTGGACATGCAGCTCTTGCAACTCAATAAGGCGCCAAAAAGGGAAGAAACTTCACAAAGAGGGCTGGCATGGAATGCACTCCCAATGCTGCAGAGCTGCTAGTGGGCATGAATGGCCACACTGCACGTTGGGACATGACCATTTCGGGGAGAGGGGAGGGGACATACATAATGTGCATAATTTCATCACAAGAGCACGACACAGCCGGAATCAATGCAAAAATAATTCAGGGGGTAAAGCTCATGACATGTCCAAAATTTTATCCTATTTTAAATGGTATCCAAGTAATCCATGAAGTACTGTATGCTGTTCGTTCACCATACCTGCTTGCTCACCTGAACTTCTTGCTCGCTGAACTTGCCCTTGCCCTTCTCGGCCTTGCCGCTCTGTGACACGAGTGAATTATTTATTGGTTAAATTGTACGTTAAAGTGGTATAATGTGCCTGAAGTAGTTTTGAACGACAAAGGAAAAGAGATCAGGCAACGACGAAACCTGCAGTAGTGCATAAAGGACAGGAAAGCATCGTCCATAAACTTTTTCAATGAAGGTAGGCCCGATTGTAAGTGTTGCTCTACAAACGCATTTAGTATGTTCAACGATTGCAGCACTTAAAAGCACAAAACATTTCGCTTCATAAATTACGTTTAAAGGTAAATCGCGTCCGTCTGTGCGTGGAAGATGCTTGTGAACGCAAGGAATGCCAATATTCTGTACCAAAATGAAAGAGTGCTAGGCTGCATGCGTTGGTGTCCTTTAGCTCATCATACTACACACCTGCTTCCTCTCCAAGATCTTCTTGCGATCCTTGTCCATCTTTAACTTGTTGATGACGACCTTGCTGGGGTCGACACCCACGTTCACAGTTGCGCCTGCATCATGTCACGTCAAGCATAAGCATCTATTTCTCTGTTCGCAAGCTTAGAGTCACGCATGCATACATATACATACATTCACAAGTAAATACATACATTTATACACACATAAATGCGCACAAACACACACTTACGGACACACACACCTACACGCACGTGCGCACACACACATACACACACGCACACGCGCACACACACGCACGCACGCACACGCACACGCACATATACACACACACACATGCACGCACAAGCACATATACACACAAAGCCAGACCAGACACCCTCTCTGTCTCCCTCACCATTAACCTTCTCCCTCGTGATGCGCTCAATGTGGATGACCCACTTCCTGCGGTACACCTGGGTGACCTTTCCCTCACGTCCCTGCAGCAGTGAGCATGCGGGTACATCGCATTTCAATACGTGCAGTGCATCGTGGACACTGGCGTGCCTAGAAGAGCAAGACGGTCCGACACAATTTGCAAGTCCCAAAGTGGAATCCAGCTGCTGTTTTAAAACACTCACCTTGTAGGTTCCACGCACGACGGTGACCTCGTCGTCCTTACGGATGGGGATGGCGCGCACCTGCGCGGAAAGGGGAGGCGAGGTGGCGTGTGAGTGTGGGGCAGCAGCCGGGAGGGAGCTTCCTGTGTGCATGTAAACCTTGCCATGGCAATTCACTGCAATAAATCTGCACAAGATGCATGCATCATTGCCATCCCATCCCAGGGCCCTGGCTGGGGAGGAGGGGCGTTGCTGCTGATGGAGGAAAAGAGGGGCCTTGCACTGCATTTCCCCCTGCGCGCACTCACTCCCTGGTGCTTGTTCTTCAGCTCAGTAGACAGAGGGGCACTCATGAGCTTTCTGCGCTCACTGGAGGGCGCCGTGAAGTGTGCCTGTGAGGAGGAGGGGGGGAGGAGAGGGCCATGAGCAGGTACTTGCCACAGGCATTAAGCCCCCCCTCATTATGCATCAATCCGGCTGCAATTTATTCGGTGCAGTGGGCTTGCAATGCCGAAGAAGAGTACACATAGAGTGCACACACGGTCGCGTGTCTCCCCTCCTTCGTGCACACCTTGCGGCTCTTCCTCCTGGACATGGACACATTGGGAGAAAACTTCATTTTGCCTTATTGCTTTAATTAGAAAAGGGCTTGATTTCAGCAAAGCAATGCATAAATGGACACACACAATTAAATTTGCTACATGCAGTGTGGCCACCCATCCCCACTAGCAGCTCTGCAACAGCTAGGGTGTGGATTTCCCTCTAGGTTGCGCTTGTGCAGGCAATCGCGTGTGTCACACCGCCCGTTGGCCACCACCGCCGCCAAAACAATCATGTCTGTGCCTTCATCTAAACCCAAGGAACAAGCCAAGGCCCCCATCCAGCACTATACATGCTACCTCCAGGTGTGTGTGGGGATGGAGGGAAGGCGGGCTGCAGCGATGGATGCAGGCAAAAGCACTCCAGGCGGCATGTCCTTAATTGGTACGAACATGCGCCATGCACAGGTTCTTGCCACAGACATGGATCACATCAGCCCATCTCTCATGCTGTTCCTGGACAAGGAGGGCCGCATGCTGTTTAACGCTGGGGAGGGATTGCAGCGCATGTTCCGCGAGAACAAGATCAAAATGCAAAAGGTGTGGCATTTGCGAGGAGGCCCCTTGATTTGCTCCACACATTGCAACTCCAACACTTGTGTCATTCTTGTGTCTGTCATTGCAGCTCGAAACGTATTTCTTTACCCGTGCGTCCACGGAGACGATGTCAGGCCTTCCAGGTGAGGCGACACACATACACGTGCACACACACACACACACACACACACACACACACACACACTCACACACACACTCACACAAACATACACAAACACATATGCACACACACACAAACACATATGCACACACACAAACACATATGCACACGCGCACACAATTCCTGCTATCTCACACACACACACACACACACACACACACACACACACACACACACACACACACACACACACACACACACACACATAAAGTAAACCAGGGACATACGCCATTCCTCGGCGCATGTACAGCTACTTACTGCAGCACCTTCCCACCCCTACAAGCCCTGCAGGCATGCTGCTTTCCTCTGGGACGCCCTCAGGGCCAGCCGACGCTGGGGGCCTGCTGGATGCCCCTCCCACCTGCACCATCTACGGTGAGTGCAAGCGCCCCACTTAGAGCGAGTGTCACTGTAGCTGCTCCGGTGTGTAGCTACCCCAGAATTCCACGGGGAAAAAAGCCTTAAAGCCCAAACTGCTCGGAGTAAAGATGGCAAGTTAAGGGGCATGTGGCATGTGTATGTATGTGTGTGTGTGTGTGTGTGTGTGTGTGTGTGTGTGTCAGTATGTATAAAATTAAACCGCTGTAGTACGAGGTGCATTTATGTGCACTTCAGCTGTCAAATGGCAATGACAAATATTGTGTTAACAATTTGTACTACCTTCCCCTCTTCAGGACCCCCTGGCACCAAAAAGTACACCGATGCTTTCCAGGGTTACATTAACCAGGAGCAGTCTCTGAACGTGCACGAGTTTGGTGAGTAGGCATTGCAGAGGAGGTGAAGATAAAACTGGTCACCTGTAGGGGCGCTACCTTCACCCCAAGCGGGCCTTTGTTCAGAGAAGCATCTGGATTCAAGTAGCTACTGGTGCAACACGTTCCAAAACAGTATGAGTAAGGGGCACAAGCTTGCCCCTCTGTCAATTTGCAGTCCTTTAAAAAATCATGGTATTAGCAGGTATGGTATAAGTAAATTTGCTCGATGACGTTTTTAAAATTGCGATCGAGTTCCAACCCAATCAGGCCTCTGCACACGTACGCAAACTCACGCACTCCAACTTGCCCATTATCCTTGTCCCTATACCTCTCAGGCACCAAGCCACAGGCCCAGGACCAAGCACAAGACCAGCAACAGCAGCAGCAGCAGCAACAGCAGCACAATGGGCCTGCGGCTGTGCAAGCCCCTCTGTTACAATCTAAGTTCCTGACTGTCACTCCCGTGGCAATTATGCCCTCCCCGACCAAGCCGCAGTCCGTGCAAAACCAAGGGGGAGCAGCAGGCGAGCATCTGACAGCTGGGGTGGGATCCCCCTGCGTGGAGCAGCCCGAAGCAAAGCGTGCAAAGCACACGCACCTTCCCCCCACACCCCCTGCCCCAACTCCTCAAGTTGCTGTGCCTGAGGCTGCGATGGACGGGGTGATGACAGAGGGCAGTGACGAAGGTGAGCGCGTTCACATTATAGAGTCAATTGACTGTTGTAGGCCTGTCTATGGTGTTGAGTATGTGTTGGGGAATTGGGGCGGAGGGGGGAGGGAAAGGGCACACAGATGTCAGCCTCTGAACTTGGGAGATAACATCAAATCTTTGGTGGGGTTGCAGCTGAAGCTGGTACACTCTCCTTGCGTGGAAGCACTGTAAGGGTCTGGTACTTAGAATCTATCAGTGCATTGATTACTGCCTGTGCTGCGTCACAGACCACCAAGCATTGTAGCTCCAAATAGGTCGCAAGCCCAAAGAATCCTGCACCAAGTACAATAATAGTGCATGCTGCGCATGCTTCTTCAGCGGTTAAAAAACGCTGCTATCCTTCAGTGTACTGGGAGACCGGAACTGGGATACCGGAAGGATGTCTCTTACCACCAGGTGGCAAAGCAAGTGTTTCAGTGGTTGTGCAAAGTCCGACGGCTCATTACTCTCAAGACAGAGGCCTTAATGTTGACAGAAGTCGTGCGTGCGTGTGAGTATCTGTGTGTGTCTGTGTTTTATGTCACTGTTTTTTTGTGCAGGTGACAAGGCGGACTTTCAGTGCGTATGGAAAGCTAAATGTGTGTGTATGTGATTGTATGTTTGTGCAGGTGACGCGACGGACATTCAGTGGCCGTGCACAGGCCCAGAGGCCGTGGCCCCTAAGGCAGAGAGCGTGTGTTACGTGTGTGAGCTGGCAGGCACTCCGGGCAAGTTTGACCCTAAAAAGGCCAAGGAGCTTGGGGTCCCTCATCCTCGGGTGGGTGGACTGACACAGAGCTGGCACTGGGTTTCTGTGTAAAGGGTCGACGTTATTACCAATCAGTTCAGCGGCAGCATGTTTTGTGACAGACAGAATCAAGGATAAACAAAGAGAATAGGTTGGCGGCTCTGGTTACACCGCTGTAAGTTTAATATGTGATATGCATGGCTAAACTGTGTCTGCGCTGCATACTGTCTTGAAATTGGGTTAGCATTTTGATTTGACCGCATTTTTGAATTTGTGTCTGCCCAAGAGGATCCGTGCTTCCATGTCATGTTTGGAGGTGGTAACGGGTCGCGAGTCATCAGGGTAATGAAGCAAGGAAGGTTCACGGCTGGAGCGGAGCTGCATACATGTTTGTTACAAGCGGTCAGCCTGGCTTTGCAGTGGAAACAAACACCCAGGCAAAGTGGGGGGTGTGTTTTACATGTCACATGCAAGCACAGGGATAATGCAAGCAGGTACTGTCTTGAAGCACGATTCCCCACATATTGTTTCTACGCCGCTTTGCGGACATGAGCGACTTTGGCAACTGCCTAAGCTGTGAGCTTTTGCACCATATTGCTCAAGGCTTAATCCCTGCCGTGCCAATCCTGCCTCTCAGCTGTACGGCAACCTGCAAAGGGGTGAAAACGTTGTGCTTGACAACGGGACCGTCATTCAGCCAAACCAGGTGTGCTCATGTTACGTCGCAACCTTCTTTGCTACTCATTCTCCTTTTCTTGCTTTTTGTACCTACTTAGTAAGTAATGTTTTGGGAGGCAGAGGCATGGTTGAAGTGAGTTCCCAGCGGTAGTTTGTCCCTTCCTTTCCCCAAAGTGTTTTTGTGATGCTCGTGTTCAAAGTGCTTGTGATGTTTGTCGCTGCTTTCCTATTTTTGTTTTCTTTGCTCCTCATAAATGTTGATCAGGTAAACACAGCAGCAGCACAAGCGCTAGCCCTGTAGTACACCAACGCAAGGCTACTTGTAGAAGGGCACTTATTCCTTCCTGTCTTCTTTGCTCATGCACTCTGCACAACATTGCCCCCCCTTGCTGATGTAGTCAACGTCCACGTGCCAGCTTAAAAGGCCAGGGCTTTACTTACGTTCCCACCCTACTCAAATATCCACGTGGTTGGTGTTCAGGTCATGGCAGGAAGCGCGGCCGGCCCGCTCATCTTTGTCGTGGATGTGCCTACTGAGCAGCACCTGGACACACTCCTTACGCAGCAGCCGCTTGCAGATTGGGTGGTGAGAGCCCTTGCTTGTGTGCAATCTCTCGTGGATGTGTGTTGTGTGTTTGTGTATGTGAATGAAAGTGTTCACGTGCCTCTCGTTGTTTGATACAAAATGCACACTGAAAGTGTGAATGTCATCAGGCTGAAGAATGCTTCCACATAACCATACCATAAGGGTGCAGAATAAATCAAGCTGATGTTGATGTATATACGCGCATGTCGCTCGTGTGTGTGTGTCCATCCCTCTGCAAGCATGTGGCCTTATCAGTTGTGGTGCAGCTCAAGGCAAAAAAAAGACAGTGGGGCTGATAACCAGTAGTTATTTCTAGAGGATTCATGATCCTCCAGCCCCTTCAAGCAGAACCTCCACTGCTAGCACACTGGTGTGCGCTGTACCATCCCAAAAGGCCACATGCTTTCGACATTTTGTGTCTTAAACCATAGCGTGTTCATGCCTGCATTGCCCTGCATGTGTGCCCCTTTGCAAAGCGTGCTGCAATCGCCACACCACTCAGGTGCACATCGTGCTACTCCCTGTCTGCTAGCAGAAACCAAACAGGGACCACCTGCCTCCCATGTGCATTTCCTCCTGCCTTTTTCCGCCAAACTGTGTCAGCCTAGACATGCATCGGTAGACAGACTTAGGCCTTGAGCATCATGCTGAAGAAGCAATGCCATGCTTTAAATAAAGACCCAAGGCTCCCTTAGCAAAGCTGGATGGGCTCGGGCAATTGTGTGATGCCTGCATTGCCCTTTGAGCAGGTTGGCAATCCTGCTGTGCTTAATCCTTCTTCAAGAAATAGGGTTTACTATGCATGCTGTAATGCCATGGAGTACTAGCATATACATGCATATACATGCATCATATCAGTCATGTACGCGCATCTTGCCACATGGAAAACATGTGTGGTTCGTAAGTCCTTGCACAAGAATCCATGATTGCTCCACCCTTGGTCCAGTCATACCTCTAAACAGTAACGTTTGCCTCTCAGCACTTTGCGCTCCTTGCCTCTGTGTGAATGGAGGTGCCCCTCCTTTATATCACCGCAACAATTCTGAAGCTCGAGCGACCTACACTTGGTGCCTTTGACATTGGAAAGGCTGAAAAAGCTGCCCGGCACAGCTGCCCTGAGTGCAAACCTTTCAATATACCATTATACCGGAACAATAACCTGGACTTTAGCTCTGTGTGGAACACGAATCAAATGACGTAGCGATAAGGACAACCGAAAGTTCTACTGTCTCTTCTTTGATGCCCTCATACACTAGCTTGCCACTCCTCCTTCCTTCAAAAAGTCTAGACACTCTTCTAACCAGTGCACTGCAGCACACCTGCCTAACCCCCTCTCACCTTCCTCTTACGTTTGGGCAGCTGTACCTGTATATGAATAATTGTCACTTCTTTTGCACTGTAAATCCTATTTACCTTTGGCACCACTCACCCCTTCCAGCACCCATCTAATGCTTTAAACCCTTCAAACCACTCAACCTTCACAGGCAGCGTCTTCTGCACATTGTTGAGCCAGTGTACACCTAACTTTTCCCCTAATCTCAAAGCCTGATCACACCCTCCTCCCTACTCACACCCCTCTGGCACAAAGCATCATTCCACTCCAGTCACTCCCTTCAGTGCGTCCCTTCCTCAATCCACGCCCCTTCCTCAATTTGCATCCGATCCAATTCTCAAGCTTAACGCCCGACCTCCCCCCCCCTCTCTACCCATGCGCACCTCTCCAGGCAGCCAGTGCCAAGGACCCCTCCGGCCTGTGCATTGTTGCACACCTCTCTCCTTCTCACATGGTCAGCTCCCCTCGCTACCAGGCATGGGCGGCTTCTCTAGGTCCTCAGTGGCAACACCTGCTGTGCAGCCAAGGCGCTCAAGCAGTCACGCTCAGACGCGCCACGGCCCTCCAGGTCAGTGTTCTTAAAGAGGAGCACACTTTGCCTTGTGCAGTACTCACAGTGAAGTAAGTAGCACAAGCGGCAAAACAGGCCGGGCTCAGCACCTGTTTTGCATCCGAAGCGCTCAGCTATTAGCCCTCAGATGCGTCTCAATCTACAAGTTTAACCTATGTCTGTATTCATGTATACATGTGAGTATGTGGGATAGCGTTACTGGGAAACAGTAGCAGCAGTGGCTGTTGCAGCAGCAGTGTGGACAACAGCAGCAGCTCAAGGGCCAGGAAGAGGGTATGACAGGGAGGTTTTAGACAGCGGCTGTCATTTTAAGCAGCAGATGCGGCCAGCTCATCTTGTTGTGAAGCACAAGGTGCTGACCTCTTCTATGTAGGATCTCAATGGCAGTCTGGTCTGCTCGTTATGTAAGGAAGAGGCTCCAGGCCTGGGTCTTTTTCTTCTTTTCTGTGGTTGAGGAATTAAACGGTACCCGGTACCAAAGTGGCTCCTTTTTCTTCGTTCGTGCGGATTTTTTCCCGTACCTGCGTACCTGCATAGTCTTTTTCTTATCTGTTCTGATGCACAGCAAGGGAAAGTCTCAGATGTATTTTAAATCATTCGCCAACATCATCCCCAAAAGTGTGTCAGGCCAACGCTTGTGCATCTGTTCCTGGCTGTAACTTACAGCTGATGCATCCGTGAACGCTTGCTCAGCAAGACAGCAATTCGCATGAGCATGCACACACACACACACACGCATACACACACACTTGCATGCTCGTGCACACACAAACGCACACACACATCTTGTGCATTGCTCTTATTTGCAGGCCAAGCTCAACTGCATCAACCCCACCCTGTACCCTTTGCTGCAACCTTCTAGCAGCAGCAGCAACAGTGGCAATGGGGGTTGTTTGCAGTCAGCAGATGCTGGGGGACAGCTTACTTCTAAAGAGGGTGACCAGGGAGAGGGGATGGCTGAGGTGTCATCGATGCTGCCCGGAGTTGAGGCGACAAAGGTGAGTACATATGCTTACATGGTATGCATTGTGCAATGGTTGGATGGTAAGTATGGGGGGGGAAGGGGATGGCATAATTTTGCATTGGTTAAGTGATAAGCAGAGGGGTGAGAGGGAGGGCGTGTTCTTGAAAGGAAGTGTGTTTTAAACTCATGATCATTTCTTCACCCAGCTGTGCCGATCTGGCACCCCCTCTGGCCCTAAAGCCACTTAAGCCACTTATTGCTTTCTGTCAATTGTTCTTTGTGCAAAATTGCACAATACAACAGCTGGCCATTGAAACTCCACACGTTCCAAAGTGATGTAGTGGCCTCAACTAGTAACCAGAAAGGCGTTTTTTCATGTGCCACAAAACCGTTTTAGCCAAGAATCACAGCTGCAGCAAGGAGGTAGACTCGCCACATTATGCTTGCACACGTCTGCAGGCCATTCTAGGGAGCAACTCGCTGCGCTACCAGCTGCAGCCTGCCAAAAACCGTGGCCTGGATCGCAGCGAATGTGATGCGCCCCTCAGAGAAGTGCAATCCACAGAGGCAGTGCAGCAGGTGCGTGCTGGAGTTGCTGAGATCATGTGTGTGTGTATGTTTGTGTGAGTGCAAGTGTGTGTCAGGCATTGAGTGGTCAATTTCGCTCCACAGGCCAGGCAGCTGACTGTGTATCAATCACGCTATTGTATTGGAGTGCAGCGAGCTGCTGCGCTCTTAATTTGAAGAGTCAGCATCCTTGCTGGGTGTCATCCAGCAGCAAAATAGGCCAAACAAAGCACACATGCCTTACTTTTGTTGCTTTTTACTGTTTGGTAGCTAGGTTGTTCATGAATAGGATTGTGTGGAGTCCTTGCCCTTAATAATCCCTTCCACACGCACACACATGCACACTCAAGAATGGAAGCAAAGAAATGACCTGACCCCATGAAGCGTAACCCTCCTTTTTTGTTCTTCTACAGGAGACGCGTGCAGGGACAATGTCTCAAAAAGGCATGATAGAAGCGGTTGCCACTATGGAGGCTTGCAAGCAGCAAGCAGCGGCTGGAGCGCTGAGTGCTCCTGATTGCTTGCAGGAGATCAGCAGGTAGGAGAAATATGATAGAGTAAATAGACACGGGACAGAAAAGGAGGCTTAGTGTGGAGGAAATGTTTGTGTTAGGTGTTAGGTATATGTTTGGAGGAAATCCTTCATTAAATCCAATAAGATTTGGAATCAGTGCAGCAGCTGCGACTAGCCAAAAAAGCAGGTATGACAGGTGGGAAGGCGAAGCAGCAGGAGGGAGAAGGCAAGCAAGGAAGGTCGCCCAGTACAGTGCTTCTGGAAATTCCATTGTTAAAAGCAGCAAGTTGTAAAGCAAAAAGCAACAAGGATGATACTGGCTACACGCATGCATTCATGTGCTCTGAAAGTTTGTACATCCGTAATAGAGACGCGTGGTTGCAAAGGAGGTGTCTCCTTGACCTTGTGATACAGCATACAGCAAATCCTCGCTCGTTTCTACCATCCCCTGACGGTTGTTTCCCTCAAGTTTCATTGCAATTAGGTTTTTGGAACTTGCTGGATTTGTCACGCGCATGTTTGCAGGGAAACTGCGGAGATCACGTTTCTCGGAACTGCGTCCTCCTGTCCCTCTAAGTACCGCAACGTGACTGCGTTGTACGTGGACTTGTTTAGCAAAGGAGGCATGCTGCTGGATTGTGGGGAAGACACTGTGGGGCAGATGAAGAGGAGGTGGGTGTGGGTGTGGGTGTGGGTGGGTCTGGGCTCACAAAGTTGGCCGTGTCAAGGTTACGAACTCTGCTTGGGCCTGTTTGTGGGTATATGAACTCACTTGGGCTCACAATCTTGGCCACACTAAGTGTAGGGGTGTGTGTGTGAGTGAGTGCGTGCGTGAGTGTTTGTTTGTTTGTGAATGTGGATGTATGCTGGTGTGGGTACCGATGGGGGTAGGCAATGTAAGCAATTATGTGACTTATTTGTGAGTGAAGTATGAGTATGTTCATGCCCCATACCCTGCTGCCCTTCTCATACATAGACCCAGCTACATACCCTGCTACCCTTCATACCCTGCTGCATTTGCCCTGCTACCCTGCAGCATACCCTGCTTCCCTGCTGCATATGCCCTGCTGCATATGCCCTGCTGCCCTGCTCCCCTGCTACATACTCTGCTGCCCTGCTGATTCACAACCCAGATACATTGCTCTGTCGCGCAGGTACGGGTGCGCAGAGACGGAGCGGCGCGTGCGAGAGTTGCAATGCATTTGGATTAGCCACATGCACGCAGACCATCATGGAGGGCTCTACAGGTGGGCCTGCCTTGTCTTGCCCATTTCAAGCTGTGTGGGTCTGTCGTCCCTTACCCGTTCCAAACCTGTGTGGGAACCTGCGTAGGTTCTTAATCTCGTTCGAATTGTATTGTCACTTGCACTTTTCACAGAACCCATGAGGCAATGCCCAAAAGATCCATCACCAGACAATCCAAGCTCCTTCTGTACACCCGGACACTGTACAACCTGCACAATGTTGCTGTACGAAATTCTACATACAGTTCACACACTCACACACACACTGTACAACCCGCACAATGTTGCTGTTTGAAAATTTACATACAATTCACTCTCACAGACACAACACACAACACACACCCTGGTCACTTCCTGGCGCAGGCTCTTGGAGATGCGTACGCAGTTGCTGGGGGCAGATGTCACTCCCATCTTGATTGTCGGCCCGGCCCCTTTGTTCCGTGTGCTTAAGCTGTACCAGGAAGTGGTGAGGGATTGCACCTGGGATAGCGTTTCAGTGCATAGGAGTGGTGACAAAACAATCTGCGTTGTTCCTGTACACATGCTTGAGCTTAACCCAACAGCAGTCACAAGCTTTCCAAAAGTGTGTTGCTCAAACATGAAGTTATAGGCAGTGGCAAATTGTGGTTATGCAGGTCGCACAGGGAAGTTGTGAGTGCTCCAAATCTGTCAGTCTGTAAAAGTATGTGAAAATAATTTGCATTAAATTGGCCTCTTCAACCAAGCACTCCTTTTCTATTTTGATCCAGGCCCTTCTGATTCCAGCCAGGCACTTCATACTGCTGCTGATCTATATTTTCTCTATTTTAACCAGGCATTAAGGGCCGTGCGTGTGCGTTTAGCTCAGATGGACCTCTTGCTGGGCACCACTCCTTAAAAAAGCACACAAACTTGCTAGAGTTGTGTGTGTACAGTCCACAGTGCAACGGCACCCCCTGCCTGTATTAAACCGCGTTCACCTGCATAATGCAAACGATTACAGTCTACGGGTGTTATATCTTGTGCCTAGAAGCACAGAGGGATAAACAGATAGGATGAGGCTGTTCCTAGACAAGAAAAGCACAGGAAAGAGCCAGGAAACACACATCTGCTCACTAGCTGCTAACCTACGCGAAACCTGCACCCAAAACACACAACACAAACACACACACACACACACAAACACACACACAGGTGCCGTTGCCCTTCCACTTCCTCTTGAATAACCACCTTCTGCCCCACTACTCCGGTCGTTCTCCTCCAAAGCCCCTTCTTCAAACTTTGGCGTCTGTAAAGCGCCATCTAGGTAAATGTTATGAAGTTTTGAATCGGTGTGATTGGCAAAATAAATACGTCCTGTAGTACGTGTTGCGCCATGCTTACCAACTACTGTTACAATTCTTCTTAATATCGTGCAAGCACGTGTCTTGGCCGAAGCAGCCATGAAGTAGCACCTAACTAGCTGGAATACATGATTAAATGCAATCTAGAAGCGCACACTCTCACACATGCAAACACACTGCCACGTGCTCAGGGCTGAAAGAGCTGCAGCCTTTTGAGGTGCATCACATCCCCCACTCCTATGGCGTGGTACTAGTAGGGGAGGGAGGGTGGCGGGTCGTGTTTTCTGGCGACACCCGCCCCTGTGGGCAGGTGTGGATTTTGGTGCCCTACTTTTAAGAAAAATCTTTTCTCTGTCCGCGAAATCGAGTGCACGCAATCAAAAAACGTCAAACGGGCGCTTGCTTCACCACCGCTCCTTATTATGTGTGCAGCTGCACTCAGTTTGTGTCATGGTGATTATCCTCTGATTGTGTGCAGCACTCAGCTGGTTTGTTTGTTCTTGAGTTGTGTGCAGCTGCACTCAGCTTGCATCGTGCTCTATGCAACTTATGGCCTTCTGGCTACGCTAGCCCGTGGGCCTGCATGAGCAATCGGTTTTATCTGCCTGGATGTGTGCACAAATTCTGCCATTGGCCTTGTGACAGTCCATGATTTGTCAGTGTACATGGCCTGTATGCGTGTGTGTGTCTCCACCTGCAAACAAGAACAGCATGCTTCTTGCAGGAATTAGCGTCTTGCTGATATAAATCATGATGCCGCTCAAACAGTGACAAAGCGAGATTCAGTGAAATACAGCAACCACAGTCTCTAAGTAACAGCACTGTTAAGGCTTTCACGAGTGGACAATCAGATCTACCAAGCTTGCTTGTGAGAGGCACCTGGCCTTCAATAGGCTGTGGCGTAAGTCATGTTTATGTCTCACATGCAATACTAAACAAGGATTGGTCTGAGGTGTGGACATGGCTAGTATGAGCGTAATTGCCCATAACCATGTTGAGTTGTGTGTCCTCGAACTGTTTTGCCATCAGCTCAAACTCATGCATTTGTCGTTTACGTTGCTTGGCGCCAAAAACGCAAAGGCTTTCAGGGCCGCTCAATGTGTAGAACAGTGTTTCAAGCAGCAAGGTGATCAGGCCATCCACCCGATGAGTACCACTTACTGACTGACTGACTGACTGCGTGTTTCTTGTTTCTTGTTTCCCCTGCCAGTTATGTACGTGCATGCACAGCTACGGCCATCATGACCCTGGGTTAAGATTGCCGTGCTTGACACATCCCAACGCTTTGGATTGTACAGGAGTGGTTATATGCAGCTCTGGCCAACCTGCACTCGGATCTACAATCACAAAGAGAGAAACAACGCAGGCAGTGAAGAAGCACCCCCTACATGTATTAAGGAGGCACATCCGCTTAGCTCAGATTCTGCGCCTGCATACATACACCCAACTGCTGTTTAATGCGCTCAGACCGTGGAGGCTGCACGTGACTGCACTCTGCTCATCCACGAAGCTACTTTTGAGAACGACATGGTCGAAGATGCACGTAAAAAGAGGCACTCCACCACGGGCGAGGCTTTGAGTGTGGCTGCACAGGTATGCACGAGTGTGAGTACATACTACCTATAATTGCAGGAGTCTTTCCCTGTTCATCTTATCTGGGGATGAGGTGATCAAGCATTGCACCAGCTGTAAGGTCGGTGCCAACAAACAAACTGTTTACGTGATTGGCTATTTATCCTGGCTTTCCCGGGCATTGAGAACGAGCAGGAACAACTACGTAGAAGGTTATAACCAGACTCCGCCAAACTACTTCCAATATAGCGCAGCTAAGGTCTACGCAGTTTATTTAAGTGGGTCATGGGTTAGAACAATTTCAATCGATTCCAGCTCTTATCATCGTGCTGGGGTGCCTTGCAGCTGTGCAGTTTGCTTGACAAACCTCGAATAAATCAACAGACTTCTTCCTGCATGTTGCCACCAATTCCAGGCACACATCATGCTCTGTTTCCAGACTGATTCAATACCGCATTAAAATTGTGACTACTAAGGCAGGCACACTTCTACCATTTCATTTTATCACAGTGCTTTGATGCATGAGTGCTGTCACAGGCACGCTGCACTGGCCTCATTCTGCACCAACCTGCTACATTTGCTCACTTCTGCAGGCACGTGCCTACCGAATCATATTGACCCACTTCTCCACGCGCTATCCCAAGATGCCCGAGCTTGACCTTGCAGCCAATCCCCACATGGCAGTTGCCATGGACTTCATGTCCATCAACCTTGCTGACTTGCAGGTGGGTCGTGGTTGATATCATATCAATGATATGTAAGCCACATTCTGAGATTGCTGGGGAAAGAGCAGAGTAAGTTTTTGACGACATTGGTTGAAACCTGACAGGTAGCACTCTTCCATGGGATGCTTGTCACGCAAGGAAGTAACCCATGCCCGTAGTGCTTATTTTGTCAATGTTTTGTATAGGGTTGGCCAGAATCATATATTTTAATATAGTAATATATATGGTGTATATACGGCATTTTTGGCAGGAACTCACCAAATATACGGTCATATACAGTACATATATACAATTCTAGCCAACCCTTATTTATGTGCATCTGAGTTCCGTTCCTTTTTGTGCCATGCTGACAAGGATCAACGTGTACAGGGAAAGGAAGCCAGACCATACGGCAGTAGTTAGTTCCTGCGAACTGCCTGTGTCATCTTTTTTCCTGCATCTTTCCAGGTAGCAGTTACGCATCTATCCACTTCTCTCTCTTTCTTCCCTTTCCCTTAAGTTATGTATCATATGTAATCAGGCCTGTGCACTGTACGGTGTACGGTACGGTACGCATTGTACTGTACGTACCGTAATTTTGTAAATTACGGCGTAATTACGAATTTGGAGGACCGTAATTTACCGTAATTACGGCGATTTACTGTAAGGTGTACGGTACGGTGCCAAGCTGGCACTGCCGGTGCAAAAATGGTCTTGAAAAGGCCTCTCCGCCCCAAACGACTCCCATTTCCACCTCCAGCATGCTCCTCTTATGTGCTGACGCCACACAATGCTTCCCTGAACGACCCTGAGGCTAGGTTGGGGCTGCATCAGCTCGGGGAAAGGGCCCAGCAGTGGCTTGCATGGAAACTCAAAGTCGGACGCAGTACTTGATTCCTGGTTATTAATTGTGTTTTATTCATAATCAATTGTTGTAAAAAGAAAACATTTGTTTTGGGCTGAAATTGGAGCCAAACAGCCAAATTACGGTCAAAACCGTACTTTACGGTGGGCACCGCCTTGTATGGTGTGACTCCGTAATTTTGGTCGACCGTAATTTGGACCATACTGTTTGGGGTAATAACGGTCCAAAATCCAACATTACGGCGTAAGTGCACAGGCCTGTATGTAATGTATGCCTAAATAATCAATCCGCTTAATCACATATCGAAAAAACCTTTCCCTTGTTTGCAGTGGCTACCTTCAGTGACACCTGCCCTTGCTGCCCTCTTCCAATATGAAGATCTGGAGTGGGAGCACGAGGAAGAAGAAGCCAAGTGATCTCACAGACCTGGAGCAACTCACTAGTCTTTTAATGAAGGGGGGTATGCTTGGAATTTGGTTGATCTCAACTATGCCCTTGTCATTTCTTTCTCGTTCGTGGTTTGCTTTGAATTCTAGAACCTCAGTTTGCATTGCCAGGGAGCCGCAGGTATTTCTATAAACACACCACTGGCATGATGGGTGGATTACCACCTGAGAATGATGCATTTAAAGCAATCATATCCGTACTGGTGTTTCTTCTGCCACTCAATCCTGATTACATTCGACCATTGGAGGTAGTTTATTATGATCTAACGACACTGTTGTACCATTTGGGGGGCCCCTCCAAGCATCTTTAGCGGGAGTGCAATACTGGCAGCTAAGCAAAGGACAAAGATCGATGGCCATTTTGTTCGGGGTTCAATGGTTATAATGGGCTGAGAAGTCCTTGAAAACCTCCTGAAATAAGGTGAAAACAGAAAGGATAAATCCTTCCTCAGCTTAAACCCGATGGCTTGGCAGAATAAAAGAGCGTGCACCTTGATCTGGACAAGTTCATCTCACCAGGGCAAAAACTATTTAGCTTATTTTTTCATGAGTGCTGTGACCAGTAACTCCGAGGTTGTGAAGTGGGTTCCTTGTTTGGCTGATGTAGATGGTGCCTGTTGCTCCTTGTAGGATGGTGTGAAGGGTTTTACGGTGTCCAAGTAAGCAAGGCATTGGCAGCTTGCAGCTTATGTTGTTCTTGTGCCTATTCTGCTTGTTGAGTAGGGGAAGTGTCTACACAGTACATAATTTTGATCAAAAATATTACGCTTGCTTGGTTGTACGTTGTATGTCGCTTATTTTCATAGAGTATGGATTGGCAGCGCCCTCAGCTAGGTTGTTATGGGTAGCTCTTCTTGCATTATTGGCAGACATAGTTTGATACGTGTTTGTTAGGTTTCGTTTGGGGCGTGGCTGCTGGGTCGGAGTAACTATACATGATTGCAGCCATCTGGCTTGCTAAACTTCCGCCGCTGTTGTGTATTGAGATTAGAAGGTAAGAGCCAGGTTGGAATTTATCATATCTGTGTCTCTTCTGATGGGCGTATGATACCTTGTTGTACCATCTTTTCACGACTGTGTCAGATCAAATCACCGTCACTGCAAAGTATAAGACTCAGCACATTTACTAATGGTTGCGCCTTCGGACCAAGAAAGGCTTCCAAGGTGGAAATACCATCCAACAGAGGAGTGAGCTTGCATCGCTGTGGTCCCTAATGCTTCTACCAGTTCTCTGGCTCATGCCCTTGCGCTCTCTCTGCACACACGTATGTGTGTCTACTGGTGCCACTCATCTTTGAGGAGATCGGATTGGCTCCCGCACTGCTGCTCCTTCCCGGAGCTGGGACCAATGACTCAGACAGACCTCTCGGCCTCATTGTGGTTACATATTAACATCGCTAAACGAACGAACAAATAGAATTGGAGACCTTACACGGCACAGGGTCTTTTGATGATTCCCTCTAATGGTACCTCTCAGAGTTCACATCATGTCAGTTGATTACCAAAAATATCAAATTCAGAAGATTAAGGTTATCAATAAGACTGGCCATCCAGCTTATTGAACAGACATATAGAAACTCTCAACTGTCAACCAACTTAACTGCTCTGTCACACGATTCGTCGCTGCCAACGATTGGGCGTGACAACTGCCTACTTACTGCTTGTGCTAGCAGGCATGCATCCTGTATAGCTACCTTGTTGGATCGCTTTTATAATCATTTGTCCAGCAGCATCGTGCCTGTAAATAATCCTTTTATTTCTAATGATAGGATGACTGTAGCCTGACAGCATGTGGTAGGTGCCGTCTAGCTTCTGGCAGATGGGGCAAATTGGCGGGCCTTCTATATGGTTGCACTGAGCGGCACGCTTTTGGTTGTATATCAAATCTGTGCGTCAGAGCATGAAATTTTTCTTCTCTTCAGAGGTGACACTTGCATTTTTCCAAAACGAGTTACTCATGTCTTTCTCGACAATGCCTTCCTTGATCAGTTCTTGGTATTTTTTGTAGCATTTTGTGGACTGCTGGTTTGAGAACTTTTTTGATTTCGGACCTAGTTTGTGTTGGACGTGCATGTGTGCTTTTACAGCATTGAGATCTGAGAAAATGGAGAGCCTGTCTGTTGGAGGCCTTGATTGGCAAGTGTTAAGAGTATCTGATAGATATATATAATAACCCTATATATAGGGTTATTATATATAGTATATAGTATAGATCTATATACCCTATAAATCTATAAACCCTATACAACCCTATCTAAACCCTATATAACCCTATCTAAACCCTAAACTCTATAAACCCTATCTAAACCCTATATAACCCTATCTAGACCCTAGGTATATCTATAAACCCTATAAACCCTATCTAAACCCTATAAATCTATAAACCCTATGTATATATATATGTATAGTCAGAGGCTCCGGGGTTTGCGGTGTTTGGCAAAAACAAAGTTTGGTGGGGGGCTGAACAGCGATGAGCGGAGAAGGCACGGGGAGTTTTTGCTGTTTCTTTCAAAGAAGTTTTTCTAGCCAGCAACTAGTTAGCAAAAGAACCTGGATGACCTTGGAAAGATACCGTTATCAAACGTATGCTGTGACAGCAATAGGCCCTAGACAGGCATTGAAATAACAGAAAAACATGATCTAGCAGTTGGAACGAATGGGCTAGCAAAAGCGTCCTGAAAGAAGAGCGCTGCATGCGCGCAACATTGGCATATGCAGCAAAAAGATGCTAAAAGTTTGCGGCGAAAGTTTAATTTCTCAAGAAAACCTTATGCCAGTTTGTGTCATGCATTTTTCTTCCTGCAGCCATGCAAATCAAAAAGTTGCAGCAACCACTGTTTGTCACTTTTAAGAACAATGTTCTCAAAGGCCGGTCATAACGTCTAAGGAAAAAATGAAAACGTGTCCAATGCTTGAGGTAATTGAAAGCATCCGAAAAAAGTGCCCGATGTTATATTCTATCAAGCTGGCAGTGCAAGCTTCTCGTTGTTCTGCCAGCTCTTGAAATAGTACCTGGGGATGGAAGCAAGGAGGGGAGGCGAGATTTTAGTGGCAAGGTGAATGACAACAAAGGGAGCACTCAGTTGAAAAGATTTCCTCGCTAAATCAGGTCTGCAAATCCACATTTCCAAAGCACCCACAACCTACCAGAAGAAGTCGCAGTACACGACAGTCTGAACCAGCCCAGAAACCCAGACTGCATGTTTATGGAGAGAGATGGCGACATAGGGTGAGTTGAATGGAAACAATTGATTAATCGCAATACAGGTCTACATTGAGTGGGGTTGCTGTGTGTACCTATTTGTTCACTACCTTGACACGTCTTAGCTCTGCACATGGGTGATCAGCCTGGTTGTTTGTTCACTACCTTGACCGTGTGATCTTTGAATTGTAAACTAGTTAAATTGCACGGTAGGCCCCGGTCGGTAGACCGGTAAGCCAGGAGACGTGGCACGTACCTAAAACTTGGATGCGTACAGGCTCTGTGAAATAACGGTAGATCCAGTTCAGGATGTAGAAGGCACGATACGACCTGCAATGACCGGCAAGAATCGTGCTGCGAGATTTAGATAGTTCCAATGACATGCAAGATTGCATCGAATGGCTAACAAGGGGATAAACGTTGGGCGTTTGTTCGGGTGAGCTGTATTAGTGAGCTGAAGGCGACAGGAATGCCTATTTGCACTGAAAGAGCACATTTAATTCCCAAGTAAGCTCTACGCCATTACAGGCCATTTGTGAAATGTGACAATTATTACATTGCTTGCAAACGCGCCAATTACAGGCATGATATCATGACATCTTTGCTGACACATGTTAGCGAGCATGCTTGAATAATAAATGCTCGCACACCCGCGCACGCGCTTCAGCATGATGGGGAACGATGCAGTGATTGGAGGAAAAACACCAGCTTAGGGACAGGTCATCATACCTACCCTAACAAAAAAACGTAGTTGCCCGTGAGGTTGTCAATGTTTTGTGTCCTCTGCAGCAGGATCAGCTGCGGCAGAATAGCCACGGCCTCCAGGAAAATGGAAAATGCCCACAGAATCTATGAAAGCAGAGGGGGGGAGAGCAAATGCTATAGTTGCTGAGTGGGGGTGCTTAGGTTTGAATACTGCCATGCATGCGTAAACTTCTTTCACCCTCCATGCGTACATGCATGCTTATGTGGTATGGGGCCTTGAAACTAAATTGGAAGCAGGAGTGAAGTGAATGTGCAACAAGCCTAGGTGTTACACCACCGTTTCACGATGGGAGCGCAATACACAAACACATAAGAATTTGCCAGTAAGCTCCAGTTACAGATGGAAATAGAGCAGGATTGACCAGAGAACTTGAATAAATGAGTCAGGGCTTAAGCCTGCAACAGTCCGTTACGTGCAAGGATTTACTAAAGGGATGTGACGATCCAGCATATCTCTGTGCCTTGCTTTCCCCCCCTGTCGTAGCTCACCTCTAAAAGGCCATCATTGTGGAAGATGACCGCCAACAGCAGACAAGGCGCCACCAAAAAAAGGTGCTTGAAGGTGTCTGACTCACGGTCATACGTGACCTTGATGACTTTGTCGTAGCGCATCAGGTACACTATCCCGAAGGTGGCGACTAAGAACACAATCTTCATGAGAGTATTGTAACTGAGATGTGCATGCAACAGGAGGTGTGTGTATGTGTGTGTGAATTTGCACTTTTGTGTGTATGAGAGAGAGTGTGTGTGTGTGTGTTTGCATGTGCATGTATGTGAGTGTGCATGTGCATGTATGTGTGTGTGTGTGCACGTGCGTGTGCGTGAATGCACGGAAAAAGCATGCATTCATACAAGTCAACAAACTGGCCAACACTCACAAGCTGACGTAGTTGGTGAACAGGTCCAAGTAACGCGTGAGAAACACAAGGGCGTACAGCTCCTGTGTTTTGAGGGAGACACCTGAAACAGTAGGAGGTAAGAATTAGTTGTGTTAATCAGTCCATGGTGCGCATAGAAGGCGTAGCAAACAATGGGTAGCGCAGGAGCGCACCTCTACATGAGCGCATGCCTTTGATCTTCAGAAGTAGCAGGAGGATGGAGGCCAAATGGGCCATGTCCCCGCTTAGTCTGTAATGTTGCGGTTGCGAAGATGAACGTTTGCATGGGCTTCGTACACACACATGACGTTCACTCTTTGGTTCACAAGGCAATTGTAAGCATGCAGGACTGCACATGCTTGTGCAAGTTAGCAGCGCATACAAATTTGCTACAGCTTGCCTGAAGATGTTCATGATTCTTCAACTTGCAGCCCTTCCTTCCTTCTTCAAATTTGATAGTGCCCCCTTGGACCAGGAGTTGCAAGCTGGCTTAACTTAAACTTGGACCAAGAGCTGCACAGCTAGTCCCCCCCCACGGGGTTGCACAGCTGGCTTGAGGTGAAAAACTACTCGGGTGTTAGATATTTCTCTTTGTTGTGGTAACACTCTTATGTATTGCCAATATTTTGTAAACACAATTGCAACGTTCCTCGCAGTTTGAAGTATTCTTGTTGCAAAAATACTCAAGAGGGGCACCTACTTATTTACACGCGTATCGAGACAGAAAAGTCTTCGCGTGGGTACGCCCCTTTATGTCGCTTATTTGACGCTTCCATACATTCAGAAAGTGCCAGGGTCCGAGATTGACGAGCCTAATCGGTTCAGACGTGGGCGAAGATGTTTTTCGAAGGGGGGGGGGGGTGAAGTGGCCGCATCAGAAATTTCCATCAAATTCGGAGACCAGCCGTGTGGAAATTGGTTCAAAGTGTGGAACTGGTTCAAACGGCAGGAGTGCGGACAGGAGTGCACGTGTTTGCAATTGTGTAAAAACGGGGATATTCAAGATGAGAAACACGTCATTTTTCTTGTATGGCTACAATGACACATGATGTTTACAAATTCATGTCAGATCCTTTTGATTGATTTATTTGTTGGGACCCATAGGTTGACAGTCATACCAGGCTGGAGGCCTTCGTAATCCAAACTAAACTAAACTGTAGTTAAGTAGCTAGTTGGTGCACTTTGTGCGTGGGAATGCCCAAGTTTAGTAGAGGAGTTATGATGTACTGATTGTAGATTGTGTCCCCCGACTCCAAGAAGTATAACATGAAGTGTGACTTTGTTATTTCGAGAGATGCCTCGGAGGCTCCTTGTTCGTATATGCTGGATAAGAGGTTGATGCTGCTTGTGCGCTTTTTCCAATGTCTGTTGCGGGTTTATGTACGATACGACCTGCAATGACCGGCAAGAATCGTGCTGCGAGATTTAGATAGTTCCAATGACATGCAAGATTGCATCGAATGGCTAACAAGGATTCCTGGCTCTCCAGAGAGAGAGAGAGAGAGAGAGAGAGAGAGATTGGAAAAGAGAGAGAGAGAGAGAGAGAGAGAGAGAAAGAGAGAGAGAGAGAGAGAGATAGGGAGAGAGAGAGAGAGAGAAAGATGATTCCGACAAGGACGGTAAAAGTTATAGATGCTCTTGAGTGAGTACAAGCTGAGCAAGCAAAGTTGACAAGCGTGCCCCACCAACATGTGGTGCACATTCATGAATTTGG
>Ga0307968_1000800_pt1 | contig 24006 bp, 27 predicted proteins | sample OrgLakmetagen650_FD_201834 | JGI IMG/M metagenome (GOLD analysis project Ga0307968, IMG submission 201834) | Saline water microbial communities from Organic Lake, Antarctica - #650 | ecosystem: Environmental > Aquatic > Non-marine Saline and Alkaline > Saline | place: Antarctica: Organic Lake...
AGTGGGGTGCAGAGGGAGTGCAGCCCCCCCTGAATCACTCTCACTACATTAGGTACAACTTCAATGCAGGTTGCAGCGCAGGCTCCGCCCCACTTTTTGTGATCCGCAGGATCACACCCTACTTGTTCCTTTCCTTTTCTTTTCATTATTACACCAAATGTTTGTTTGTTTTAATAACACACAATATTTAGAAATGAGGAGAAAAGAGGCAAAATGCCATTTTTTGGCCTTTATTGCGATTTTTTGACCGTACTGTCAACCATACCGTCAGGCACTGTTATGACAATGCCAAATTCTGAAATGACGATCTGACACCGTCATTCACGGCGTCAACCATCAGACCGTATTTTGACAGACCGTACCGTCACACCGTCATTGCACAGCCCTGATGTCAAAGCTACGTAATGGCAACACTCATGCTCATGGAAGTTGTGTGTGCCATGTGCCTTGTGGGTACCGTAAAAAGAAAAGATTACTCACTTATCCACTCACGTTTACTGCGAAAACTTTAACACACGTTGCAATCCTCTTGACATTTGCTTGCAGGCACAACGGCAGCGAGAGCTTCTCGCCATGGGTGCAGCCAATGATTTGTCCGGCAGCGAGGTGGGTGTTGTTCCGTTTTTCCACCGTTCACATCTTTTTTCCATAATTGCGCACATCGCAAACATTGTTGACAGACTCATAACAGAGAGGAATACGTGTGTTCAAGGGACATGGTGCAAGGTACACATGCCAAATGGAAAGAAGCATCATAATTCGCTCAAGGACAATAGCATCGCACTCACACATGTTCGCGCATTCTCCGCATTCTCCAAACCTCAACACCCCAACGAACTCACAGGCCGCAGCAGGTAGCGGGGGCAGCGGCGGGGGTGGCATGCCTGGAGAAAGCGGCAGTGGCAGCGAAGGAGACAGTGAGGGTGAAGAAGCTGCGGTGTCCCTGATCTTGGAAATGGGTGCTGTTGCAAATGGGGCAGGCAGCAGCCAACGCAGGGCAAACACCAGCAGCAGCCGGAAGCGGCGGCGGCGGCACCGGCAGGCCCGCGCAAACGGTGGCGGGGGTTGGGGGGAGGACGAGGAGGAAGGTAGGGGTAAGGGGGTTGAAAGAGCTGTGGGAGGGGAGGGTTTGCAGGGGGAGGGGGTGGCCCCTATGGAGTGTGAAGGAAAGGGGGGGGGGCGTGGGTTGGGGGTTGATAGCCCGAGGCGGCCAGGCGCGAGGGAGCGTGCACGTGAAGCAAGGCGGCGGCAGAGAGCTGCAGATGCGTTGCGGGATGCGCGGGAAGCACAGGCGCAGCAGGTGGGCAGACGGACATTGCGTTGGCTGGCCGCTTAGAGTGATTGTTTGTTTTTTATTTCGAGTTGTATGAGCTGGCATGTGCACCTGAACATGGGCATAGGCAGAATCATTGACGCAAGAACACATCAGGCTCACCGCCACGTGCACACACACACATACATACACGTACACGCACACACAACACGCACATGGTAACGCAGACGCAAACAAGCTCACACTGTCACACACACCAAAGCACATACATCCACACATCCACGAGTACAGGAGCAGCAGGGTTTGGGGGTAGAGGGAGGAGGGCACCAGCACCTACCAAACGAGCCCAGCGTGCAGCGTGTGCTGCGAGATCGACGAGAGCCTGGCCTAGGGAGGGAACGGGGGGGCAGTAAATTAGGCCGTAGCGAGCGTGAGTCCTCAAATCACTATGGCAGGCTTGGCAGTGGGGGTGGCGGGCAGCAGGATGGGGGGGGACGTGTACGTAGGCGTAGCAGCGACATCGATAAAGTGTCTCAACGGGCGGCCCAGGCAAGGCAGCAGGAGCAGCAGGCGGCAGTGCATGCCAAGCAGCAGCAGCAGCGGAGGGAGGTGTGGGAGGCGCAGCGTGCTCGTGTTCAGGTGTGTGTGTGAGTATGTTTGTGAGTGCATTTTTGCTGTTTTAAGTGGATTTAGGTGCTTGTATGCGTTGATGCCAATGTGTCGTTGGAGTGATGTAGAGTAGTGACATTGATAGCACATGGCAGAGACGCACTGTGCACATTAGCAGCTGGGTTGTGCAGGCACTGCGTCCGTGTGCGTAGTTGTACGTGCAGCCTCCACATTGTTACTGGTAGTTTGCATACGCAAGTAAGACGGCTTAAAGGAAAGCATGTGTAAGTAGACTGACACAAATCAATGTATTTGCTGGGTTAACCGTTGCTGCTAGGGTTGGCCGTTGTTGCTGGGGTTGGCCAAAGTTGTATGCCCACACCATATACAACCTTGTATATAGACACTTCCTTGCTATTAATATCGCGTCACGAATCATTTACTGATTCGTGTATGGATTTGGCCAACCTTACTTGCAGCGCATACCATTGCAAGTGCTGCAGTTGAGTGTCTGCAACATGTGTAGTTGAGTAAAACAAATTGGGCGTACCACGTTACACATCTTCACTCTTCATGCACACACAAACACAGACATACACACAAATTCTCATTTCACACGCGTAGGCATTCATGCACACACAAACACACACATACACACAAACCCACATTCCACACGCGTAGGCACAAGCGCGCGCAGAAGCGCGCGAAGCCTCTATGGCCAACGCCCTACATCTTGTGAGTGTGGGCGAACTCGCAGACCCTTCCAGTGACCAGCACCTCCGCCCTTTACCCACCTTGTTGCCCCCTGTGTTCACCGCACCCCCCTCTGGGACCTCCTGCTTGCATGGGGGGGAAGAGCATGGGTGTGAGCGTGGGTGTCCGTACAGCGGGGGGGAGGGGCGCCCTCGTCGTAGCAGTGGTAGTGTGTACGCGTCCAGTGACTACGAGATGTACGACGAGGATGAGGAGCTGGAGGTGAGGGGGGTGGGCCTGGGTGTTGCACTGAGTAAGGGTCTGGCAGAGGCTTTGTGGTTTCTGAGCTCGCGTGCGGTTGGTGAGGGTGCGGGTGTGAAGCGTTGCTTCAATTCAAGATGCGGAAGAAGCCTCATGGTTTGCAAGCGCGTGTGTGTGTTTGAGTTTAGAGTTTACAATCGGGTGTGGGATTAGTTTGCTTTCGTGTGAGGGCTTAAAGCTCAGGGGTGGGAACAAAGCTGTACGCATTGCGTTGTCACACACTGCGTTGTCACACACATGCACACACATACACTCACCAAAACACACACAAACACACAAATACACAACACAGGAGGTAGAAGAGGCAGAGGATGGCCTTCCCCCCCCTTCGGGCACAGTGTCCGACTCCTCGACTGAGCCCGGCGACCATCACCACTCCTCGTCCCTCAATCCCCAAATGACGCTGCCCAACACCGCAACCGAAAGAGGAGAGGGGGCGGGGAGGAGGAAGGGCCGTAGCCGCAGCAGGTCAGCCGCTGCAGCTGCAGCAGCGCGGGAAGGGGCGGGCACAGAAGACATGCTGGTGAGCTTGAGTGTGTTGAATGGCGCACTTATATGAGGTCAAACGCAGCGGAGTCGCCGCGTTAGGCAGTGGTGAGCTTATGTAATGCACAATTATGGCAGCTATAGCATCAGGAAGGGGGACAGGCACAGAGGATGACATCATGAGTGTTGGTGCATATCTTGATATTAACAATGGGCACGCTTGTGGACGCGGCGGCGGCTGCAGCAGCAGAGCTTGGCAGCCAAGAAGGGATGGGCACAAAAACGAGTGTCTCTGGCGCAGACCTGCCTCAGTTCTAGTGCGAGGCCTATCATTGACGCATGCTGCGCATGCCGACGAAATCCATTCATTCTTGTTGAGCTTTTTTGGTCACACCGGTCACTGGTCACTGGCCTGTGGCAATGGCGTATACTCACAAGTAACGGATGCCTACAAAATCCGTTCATTCTTGTTGAGCCTTTTTGGTCGCACTCGGTCACTGGCCTGTGGCAATGGCGTACTCACGAGTAACGCACAACAAACATGCCTCCTATTTCATACTTGCAGGATGCTGAGGCGGCAGAGGTCTTGCAGTTTATGCAGAGTATGGACCCAGAGCACGCAGACGCAGGCATGGCTGGCAATAACACTGCCATCGCGCGCACGGCATCCGTGCCCTTAGAAAAGGCCATGGCTGCTGACCCCACTCCTCTGGCTCAGGTGCAAAAGGGGGGGGGACCCTGGGCCCTTGTTGTGGTTATCGTTCAGCGTTTGAGGGTTATTTCTCAGTTGTGTATAGGGCATGTACTACTTGTCTGTCTGCAATGTACTACTTGTCTGTCTGCACAGCTTCTCTAAATGCCGACAGACTCACAAATCAATTGCGTTTTCTGGAGTGGGCCGTTTTGATGCTTGTGTGCAGGTAGGTCAAATGCAGCCACCACGTCATCAATACCCCTAATCAAACTCTGTTCATCTTGCTGCACCTGTTGAGCGTGTCTTAAAATACACCTGAAGGTCTTACTTTCATACACTGATCACTACCGGCTTGCAGACGCCATTTGTGGTGCCTCGTGCTCCTGCCAGCGAGTGCCATGGCTTTGCGTGGCCCAACGAGGAGCCTCTTTTGCCTGAACATCCAGAGGCGTTTGTGCTACCCAAGGTGCGTGTATACGTTAATAGTGCACGAGTGTCATGCTTGTGTGTGTCTCAGCAAGGAGCTCTCGTCTTGCTGGACATCCAGTCGCTTCTTGAGGGGCCTGTCTGTTTTTGTGTGAATGCTGTGTCTCTGTTACGTGAACAGCTTCAGGGTCGTTGTGTCGTTGTCTGTGCTACACGGTGCTGACGTGCCTTTGCTCTTAGAGGCAAGAATAGGTTAGCAGGCAATTTGGTCTGCTGCTTGTGGTAAATTGCTGCTCTGGGACGAGGCTTTGGACTAGCAACAAACGCGATTGAGGCCTTTGCTCTTACCAGCAATAGTAAGGTAGCGGCATTCCATCTCGTTGGTTGTTAGTCTAGACCCTCGTACCAGAAGAGCATTATACTGTGAGGAGCACAGTCGTAACACTGTTATGCTGAGTATGCATGGCTGGGTCGATTTTGGGTCCACTGTGAAAACCCTTACACGCCCTTTAGTAACCCCCCAATTGCCCTTTTCTGCACCTGCCAGAGCCAAGGCTATCACACATCGTGCACCCCTTCCCGTTTCTCACTGCCCTCTTCTCAATTCCCATGTATACCCCCCCCCCTATCTCAAACACGCGCACACTCACACGCACAGGCCTGGCTGCTGGCTCGGCCTCCCCGCTATGAGCACATCAAACGCAGCGTGTGGGTGTCCCGCATTCGCCCCAAGCGCATCCACAACAAGAATGTCAGCCGCTGCATGTGCCGGCCGCCCTACGTTACGCCAGGTGGGTGCATTTGCGCAGGGTGTTGTTGCTTTCTTGCATGGTCTTTCTCGTACTTTGATGGACCTTGTCATGCCTCGCATGCATCGACGCTTGTCCTTATATGCATGTTGGCGGTGCTCAAGGCACACATTCCTGCTTGCACGTACAGAGAAGCATACAAATGCAAAGCACAGCCCCACATCGAGCAGCTTGGCTGGGGCTGCCCTGAGGGCTGCTTGAACCCCCACTCTGAAAATTGCAACTGAAAAGCTACAACTAACACAAGCACAATTACATGCACACAAAATACTAGACCCTCGCCAAAAGTGACGAGACACACACATATTCGCAAAGTACCATACCCACGCCAAAAGTGACGTGACACACACATACACAAGCTACCAGACCCACGCCAAAAGTGACAGGACACACAAACACATACACAAACACGCAGACCCAGCTCAGCCCAACGTCAAGCAGCTCGGCTGGGGCTGCTCTGAGGGCTGCTTGAATCGCCACTCCTACATCCACTGCGACCCCAAGAGCTGCCCTTGCGGCGAGGCTTGCAGCAACCGACCTTTCCATCTCCTCAAGGGCACTAGCATGGAGGCATTTCTTACAGAGAACAGGTGTGTGTGGTGTTCAATCACTTTGGTATACGCAGTTGTGAGGTGTGAATGTATGAGAGCGAATATATTTTTACTGCGTGGCCTTTTCCCTTTCATAAGGGATATTGCTCCAAATATCAGGGGGAATGTGTTAATTTTGCAGGTGGCTGTTGTTTTGGGGTGAGTATTTATTTAAGCTATTAATCTTACTCCTCTTTGGCATTGCAAGCGCTCGTGCGTTTTCGCTAGTGTGTCACCTTGCATGTGATAATGAGGTCCTTGGTCCCAGTGTGTTGTAGAAACAAGTGTGTGTGTGTGTGTGTGTGTGTGTGTGTCGAGAGCTCTAGATACTAAGAAAGTGGCTGTGAGCAAGAGAAATGACCTCACTAAACAGCAGCAGCAGTGCTTTAACCTTTACTAGATAACTTGGTAACTGTGATGCAGCTGGCACACAAAACTGGAGCACGCTCCACTGCACGTATCTTGACTAGATAATTCGGTAACGGTGACGCAGCTGGCACCCAAGGCTGGAGCAGACTCCATGCATGCCTCACGCATGCAGATGTGCCTAGTATCCTGTGTCTTTCTCGCACACAAGCATATACACACACACGCTGCTCACTTGCGCTGCTCTGATGTGCAGAGGATACGGCGTGCGGGCCAACGAGGCCTCCAAGCGTGGTACCTTCTTACTAGAGTACGTGGGTGAGATCATCGACGAGCAGGAGCTGGCTGTTCGCATGGAGACCGCGCGCATTGCAGGTGTGAATGTGGTGCCTTGCTATTCATTCTGTTCTTTACATTGATGTGGCTGCGTGGAGGCCGCGTACATTGCAGTTTAAAGTTCTTGCTCGAAGGTGTCGTTTTGCATGGCTGCTCCCTTATTATCTGCCGCGCGTCTGGTATATGTGGGCTTGCTTCTCCGTCGTTGTCCTGATGCGCATGTGTGTATTGTAATCAGTGTTGTGACCCTACGGTGTACGGTACGGTTGACGGTAATACGGTACGGTACCGTAATTACGGTACACCACCGTATTTTGTACGGTTTCGCAAATTTGGGACCGTATTACGGTCGATTACGGTACGGTCTACGGTACGGTCCATAATTTTCCTCGATTACGGTAAATTACCGTAATTTCTTTACCTTCACTGTGGGCTACAGTGGCACTTGTGCCACTGATAGCTAACTTCCTGCTACGAAATGTGTTCCTCAAAAACCCCTCCCTCAGTGTCCTCCCCCCGTCTGAACCACTTCGCTGCATGTCCATGCTGTTCTGCCCCTGCTGCTCTCCAACTCCAGCGCTTGCTGCTGCTCAAGCTGCTCCTGCTCCTGCTCTTCCTCAGCAGAGCGAATGCCCTCCAGCTACTCAGCAAACTCGTCCTTGTCTGACTCCGCGATTTCATCGAACTCAAAATGCGTGCGTGCGTGCGTGCGTGCGTGCAGCGTGCTTGCAGCGTGCGTGCAGCGTGCGTGCGTGCGTGCGTGCGTGCGTGCGTGTGTGTGTGTGTGTGTGTGTGTGTGTGTGTGTGCACGCGTGCGTGTGTGCGTTCGTGCGTGCATGCACGTGTGTGTGCTTCCCACCAATTTTTATTCTTCACATGGCGCTTGCCTTGCCTGCCCTTGCCCTACAGGCTCCCTGATGCAGGGTGCTCCCCCACACCCAGGTCTCTGGGCATGGGCAAGCCACTGCCATGCATCCCCACCATTGTTCCTTCCTAGAAACAGGGTTACAGGGTTACAGGGTTACAGGGTCCTAGAAAGAAATTTGCACTCATTGCTGTAAACTAATAGATTCTGTTGCGTGGAAGGGGGATGGAAAGCTGTAGGTTCACACCGCAACTTTGACACGCGCCTCAAAATTACTACGATTTACCCACCGTAATTTGTACGATTTGCCACCGTACATGACGGTTTGGACCGTAATCCCGGTTTTACCGTAATTTCTACGGTATGACCGTAGTACGGCGTACACCGTACCGTAATACGGTGCAAAATTCTCAATTACGGCGTAAAGTCACAACACTGATTGTAATGAGTCTTGCGTAAGCCTGTTTGCGTGCGCAGCTGATACTGCCTGACAGTAAGCTCGCATGTATGTAAATAAGGTTTCTTGATTCAATCAAGTTTCATCAAGGGTTTCAAGCACTTATTAGGCATCACTTCCCAGCTTACAACCTTGCTGTGTGTTATGAAGCAAATGTGTGTTGCCACTTTGCTGCACACACCGCCAACAATTCAACTTAAAACTTTATACTAGACGCACAATGCACCCCCATACTCACGTGCGCGTAATCATGGATACAGAGCAAGTACTTAGCTTACACACAGAGCAATCTATTGTTTGGCACGCGCTGCAGGGGAGCCTTGCTTCTATATCATGGACTTGGGTGGTGGGTTGTACGTGGATGCTCGATTAAAAGGCAACCTGGCACGCCTGCTGAACAGCAGGTGTGTGTCTGTGTGTGTATGCACTGGAAAACAGGTGCACGATGCATCGCGTTGTTGTTGCTGGGTAAAACTGTCATCACTGTTCTGACTCAATTGATTGTACTGTATGCCACGCTTGGATTTAAGGCCCCAAAGATATGAAGCAAACCATGCAGCCTGCACAATCTTTAAAAACTCTGGCATTAATTCCGTATACTATCACACGTACGTGCGCGCAGCTGTGACCCCAACTGCGAGACTCAAAAGTGGCACGACGCCGCTACTGGTGAGCCTCGCATAGGCATCTTTGCCAACCGAGACATACAGCCTGGGGAGGAACTGACGTACGACTACTTCTTCCAGCATTACGGAGTCAGTGCTGTGGACACAGCAGAGTTCATTTGCATGTGTGGCGCCCCCAACTGCAGGTGTGTGTCGTGTATGCGTGCCTATATGGGGGAGGGGGTGCCTATGCTGCTGTGTGTCATAAATGCGTAAAGCTCATCTGCATGTGTGGTCCCCCCCACCTGCTGCTGTATGTTGCGTATGCGTGCCTGTAAGGGGCAGGCGTGCCTGTGGGGTGGGGGTGTGACTAGGATGGATGGGGGGATGCCTGTACTGCTATGCGCTAAATATCTTGCAAAATTTTCCACTCACGCACACGCTTCTAAGAAAGAATTTAGCAGGGCTTTTTAGCACAAGTAATATGGAGACAGCATCCCCCAGGGTCAGGGTTTAGCATTTCCCCCAAAGTGACGCTTCATTCGTGCCTTCCACCGCCTTCCTTGACAAATTGTGCACCAAAATGCGCCCCAACATGCATCCTGAAACACCAGTGCACCCTTTAGCGATGCCCTTCTCACCTCAACACTAACATAGTGGGCACCAACTTGTGCAAACCGTGCCCTGGATTGCACGAAGCCTGTCCTAAACCAGTTGGCACCAAACAGCGCAAACCGTGCTCTGAATTGCACGATGCCTGTCCTAAACCAGTGGACATCAAGTTACGCGTACCATGCTCTGAATCGCACGATGTCTGTCGTAAACTCATGCGCCTGCAGAGGCACCATGGATGTGAACCCCGGCAAACGCAAGGACCTGGGGCGACGCATTGAGGTGCACTGGGATGGTGACGGAGTGTACTACAGGGGCACCATTGTGGGCTACACCGCTACTAGCCGCCGCCACATCATCATGTACGACGACGGCGACAAGGAGCGGCTGTGCCTGGTGGGTTTAGCTGGAGGCGCGCGTGTGTGTGTCTTTGATGCGTTCCTCGTCAGAGCTTGATATCCGTTGCTAGCATTCTGTACCCCAGTGGCACAGAAGAATTGGGATTGGGAGCGTGAGCTGTGATGGCTGAGTCATTTGTTCCTGCTGGCCAAGGCCCACTCATAACAGGTTCTGCAGAACATAGTCACAGATATCTGGTTTGAACAAGGGCTATGGCCTTTATAATGCGTAGCGCATGCGGTGTGCGTACTTTTGCCGCCGTCCCCGTATTTAAGAAAAGATTTTAAACACAATTTTTTGGCAATTTTGGCACCACAGCACACTCAGAACCTAAAGGATCTCACACCTAGACATCTGCACGTGCACGTGCAGATTCATACACACACATGCACAAACACAAACACACGCACGCTTGCTCACTTGCACACACACAGACGCACACACACGCACACTCATACGACTCAACACGCACTCTTTAGTGATACAGGTTTTGTGGTACGGGTGATTAAGAGGGCATTGCGGGCGTGCGCACTCGCATACACACATACACAATATAACTCACATGCACACACCCTGACATGCCCACCCACGCATCCCTCTCAATGTCCAGGACACGGTGCCCCACCAGTGGCTGGACAATGAGGAGGATGACATGGAGGACCAGAGCATACCCAACGGCAACTCCTCTGCACGCAAGGTTGCTGCAGCCGCAGCAGCTGCACAGCAGCTGCCCTCGCAGGTATTTTTTACCACTCAAGCTTTGGTTGTGTCACATAGGCTCACGTAGGCTCACATAGCGTTAAATAATAAAGTGTTGCCCCCCACACACATTGCTCGCATTGGGGTTTATAAATTGGGTTTTTCCGAACCTCGCTTTGGTTACGGTATCCTACGGTACCTTTCTTTTGTCTTAGGCTCACTCTTTGCATGCCCATTGCTTTGCTTTGCCCTTCGGCTAATTTTTTGTTTCAGTCGACAGTAGACTTTTGAAATTCTCACTGAAATTTTTGAGGGGAAAAAACAAGCCATGCATGGGTGCAGCAGCAATTTTATACACCTTGAATACACCGACTTTCTGTTACATCCATGTTCATCTGTTTCCAAACCTGACTACCAATTGTACATTAGTGTCACACACAGCGCATTCACAGTTAATAACCAGCTGGGAGTCTGCATAAATGAAGTACTTGAGGACAGTCCCGTGCAGCATTGCAACACTGCAAACTGTGCATTTGTTTTGTTCATTGCAATGTCTGCAACCCCCGCTGTGGGTGACAAAGTGTTCTGCAAAACGTGTTCCGTCCTTCAACATATTGCTGTGTGGTGTGATCAGCGAGTGTGTCCCTGATGTCTCTGAGCAAACAAGTAACTCGACCTCTTTTCAAGTTAGCCGTGCTCAAGAGGTTCAAGCAGCAAAAACCCCTCCCCTTTGAAGGTGCCCGTACGTTTTGCACTTGTGCTGTCATTCAAAGCTGTCATTTCTTTTGCCTCTGTCAGGGGGGCCGACGCTCTGGAGGGCCGCGCAGTGGCGATGCCTCCTCCTTTGAAGGTGCCGAGCTGGAGGCACTGGCCGCCTTACAGGGCTCCGCTCCTGAAAATGGGGGCCCGCCCAGCCGTCGTGCAGGAAACAATGCCGGCAGCAGGCTGCCTTCTAAGAAGCGACAACGCAGGTTTGACTGTTTGTGTTAGTTAAAAGTCACTTTTGGCCAGGAATTGCGTCAGGATGGTGCAAGCGCTTCAGCTGCACATTTTCATGTGCGCGCGAGTTACACACTCACACACACACACATACACACACACACACACACACAAACACACACACACACACACACACATGCACATACACACACAGATAGTAGCAGTAGAAAGAAAAGCTCCTCCACGGTTCCACACATTGACCACTCCATTAAACATTACTAACATTACTAACATGAAACTCTCCCCCGCTTGCAGCATTATGGGCGGGGCAGCAACTGCAGCGGTGGCAGCGGCTGCAGGCAATGATGGGCTGCAGGGCAACGGTGACAGTGGTGCTGGTGCTCGGCCTGGTTCAAGTCGGTCACTTGGTCGCACACAGAGTGTAGGAATAGGGTGCGACATGACTTTGTTACTGCAGGCAGTGGAGTCTGAGCTCACAGGCGGGGTGGAGGGGGTAGGGGGTGAAGAGGAGGAGGAGGTGGAGGAGGAGGAGGAGGAGGAAGAGGATGCAGAAATGGAAGAAGCTGTGGGTGTCCTGATGGGTGCAGTAGCGCCTGCTCCACCCCCACCTCCCCCCACGGCTGCACAGCAGCGTGCGGGGCGGGGGGCGGAGCGAAGGAAGCAGCTGGCCGCGCAGAGGGAACAGCAAGCGCAGCAGCAGCAGAGGGAACAGCAGCAGCAGCAGCAGGGCTGGGAGCAGCAGGGGCAGTCACACCAACAGCAGCAGCAGGGTACTCACCAGCCTCACCACTTCTCTCGCTATGGAGGCCTCCCTCAGTCCTATCAACAGCAGCAGCATCAGCAGCAGCCGCTGTCACAGCAGCAGCAGCATGTGGAGCAGGATGGCAGGTATGCACGCGTACAAACACACGCATGCGTACATGTGTGCACACACCTGAACAGCACACACACAAGGGCACATGTGTATGTTGGCACGTACATCTATGCGTATACTGCTAACTCACGCAAAAGGGCATAGCACATTCTTGTGCACATATATTTAGACACACATGCACACACATGCACACAACACACACACACACACATAACACACACACACATAACACACACACTCACATCACAACAGGTACGCCGGTTCATGGCCTCACCATCACCATCAAAACAAGCACCTTAGCAGTGACCACACGTTGTCCCTACCACCGGGCCGCAGCAAGCTCTCCATCATTGAGGAGGTGGTGGGTATACGCATTTCCTCCTTCACCCTGCCCCTCTTCCACAATCAGCAGCCATACAACTCCGCCTCGCAGCCTCCCTCGCTCCTCTCCCCAACTGCCAACCACCAGAACCACCACATTACAACAAGCAGCCAGCCAGCGGCACATGTACCCCCCTCCCAACACAACCAGCAGCAGCCAGAGCCCTTACCAGGATCCCATCCAAACACTAGCCCTGCCACAGCAGCTCAACCCTCAGGGCCTGCTGCTGCTTTAGGTGCCCTTGGCAAAGCAGGAGGGGAGGCCCTGCTAAGCCAGCTGGCTCCCCAACAGCAGTCACGGGCCCCCCTTCCTGTCATGAGTGCCGCCCTCAACGTGCTTGTGAATTCCCCCACATTGGCCTCCCTCTCCTCCATGCCTGGCGTGCTTGCAAAAACCGGCAATATTAACCTGTTCCAGGGCTTCCAGCAGCAGCACCACCACCACCTCCAGCAACAACAACAACAACAACAACAACAACAACAACAACAACAACAACAACAACAACAACAACAACAACAGCAACAACAACAGCAACAACAACAGCAACAACAACAGCAACAAATTCAACAACATCAACAACATCAACAACATCAACAACAACAGCAGCAGCAGCCGCACCAGCATCAGCACCACCAACCGCAACAACAACATCCGCTCAAGCACCAACAGCAGCAGCTCCAGAACATTTTTGGAGGAGTGCCCTCCCAACCCTTTCAGCACACTTGCAATTGAGCCGCACCATGTCTGAGGCCTTACACGTTCAAATGACCTGGGGCCCTTGATCTAGCTAAAGTATCTGTACAGTTTTTGTTCTTGAAAGAAGTGTTTGGTTGGAATTCATTGGAATGGCATAGAAGAGACGAAGAATTGGGGCCTGCACATAGTACAACTCCCACGCAGTTGCGTTGCCCCACTGAGAGGACTTCCAGGTTTCTTGGTTGGGTATCTCCATTTCTACTCGTTGCTGTACACCAATGTGTGCATTTGTATGTTATTTATGTTTGGTTTTGTCTCACCATGAGTCATGTTATACGCGCCCTGCTGTACATTTACTATCATGTATCCGTCTGACCTTTTTGTAGGGATTTTTGGTCTCAGGCTAGCAGCAGCAACCTTATTTTATTGCGCTTTCGTTTGCTCTCCTTTGCATTTGTATAGAGAAGCAACTTTCGTTTTCAAAATTAAGCGCTCGTTTGGATTTGGCCTGTGCATGATGTAAAGAATTGAAAGATTGTGTTGACTGTTCACAACATGTACAATTGAAGGTGAAACCTTCCTTCAGAGAGCAATGACTCGTTTGAAATGTGTCTGGGCGTCCGCATACCAAAAACAATGGTTACAATGGGGGGTGACCTTCAGCCAGGTTGTTTGGTTGATCGGCTGCTGACTGGTCTCGGCCAGCCACAAATAAATCCATAAGCTCAGAAAGAAAAAAAGTCTAGTGTCCTGATGAGAAAGGAAATTATGAACAAGATGGTTGTTGACCTGTTGCAGCAAAAAGGGTTGGGGTTACAAGGGGTTACAAGGATGGCCTACAGCCCGAGTCTCTGGCTGTTGCAGCAAAAAGGGTTGGGCTGCTGAAAAGTCCTCAAAAAAAGGCGGAAACAGAAAGGAGAAATGTTTCCTCAGCTCACATACTCGATGGTCTTGGCAAAATAAAAGAGCACGCACCTCGTTCTGAACATGTTCATCGTCACCAGGACATTGGTCACATACGCGAGAAACATCTTCAAGTCTCAACTTTCAAAGTATGCGCACGCAAGCGGAGTCTACTTACATTGCGCATAATATGTTTGGACAAGTCAAGATGAAGTTACCGTGGTACAATAGTCGGCATACGCATATTTATAGAAAAAGGGGTGGCAAACCAAGAATGATATGTGACCAAAAACAGTTATAGAGGCAACACCTGTCTTGTTGACTCAATCTATTTGATTGTCATGAAGGAGCCCTTTTGCAAAGAGCACGGTAGCCAACATACCCTACCGGGTTTAACCGGGCAGCAACTAATTGCTTAGTCTTGATGCAATATCCCGGTAGCCCCCTTGTCTAGCCCCGCTCGCTTATACAATAATAGTGTCGAAATGAAAGCAATTGTCAGCTGTCGCTTCGATCAATTGCTCTTCTTTTCATTGTAAGAACGGGCAATTGTTTTTGTTAGAAAAAGGTTTTAGGTTTCTTTCACTTTGATGGTGTTCTCCATCTAAGGCTTCACAGCTGTCGAGGGACTTGAACTTGCAATTGATCAGCACCCATGTTTGCTGACTGCTTCCCGGCAGACCAAAAACCGTATGCCATCCAGGAGGAGTTCATGCGCAGCTGCTATGCGTGCCTGCAACTCGGAGGGGTGGCCATGCTGGAATCGCCTACGGGTACAGTGCACGCGCTCTTACATCTAACAGTTGCCTGTACAAGCCTTTTTACAACCCTTTGTAGGTACTGGGAAAACTATCAGCATCATTTGCGCAGCTCTTAAGGTGAGCATATTTATAAAGAATGCCCACACAAGTATGAGGAGCGTAGGTAGGCGACAGAGCACGCTACCAAAGATGATGATGTCACCTTGAATTGCATGCAGTGGCTGGAAGATGAACGCAAGCGCGTGGCAAGTACTGCAGCTGCGCAAGCTGTTGCTAAGCAAACTGCTGCCTTTGATGAAGATGACCCAGGTATTTGGGGTAAAAAGCTTGGCGTTGATCACAGCCTGGAGACAGACTGGGATGGGCGTACATCTTCTTGAATGAGAGCTCTATCATTCTGATCCTGCCAAATATAAAATGCAGAACATGAGGGCAAGGGGCAAGGGAAGCCAAGCCAAGGAAGAGGACGTCTTTGTGCTGATTCCTAACTGCGTGCTGATTCCTCTTGTGGCCCACAACTCAGACCTGGACCTAGTGCCAAATAGCTGATGGTGAACAGCATACTTGTTCTATACATGCAGACTGGCTCAAAGCAGCGCAGCCTCCTGTACAAGCAGAGCCATCAGCAGCGCAGCATTTAGGAAACAGTCGGCGTGAACAAGCGAAGACGCGCCAGCGCCAGCGTTCCTTAACACCTGTTGAAGTAAAAACCTTGTCAGGGTGCGTGCGTGCATGCTCAGTTTTCATGGTTCTGTGTGTGTACGTGTGTGTGTGTTTGTGTGTGTGTGTATGCACGCGCTACATACATGTTTGCATACATGGGCAATTGGGCACTCATATATGCTCTACGGAATGCGAATCCAAGGAAAGCATGCATGATCTTTGCAGAAGTGCAAACTAGCAAGACGGGCACATGCTATGACCTGTAGCGAGCCATAGATACCTAGTGATGAGGTGACAATTCAATCCCAAACTTTGCTTACAGCCAGTACACATATGTTGCCACATACAACACTAAGCTTCTTACACTCCACCAAGCAATCTCTCAGTGCCCACAACATATTGTTATCCCCCACTCCCCGCTGCACATCTTCTCATACGTGTTCCCTCTTTGCCCACGTTTCTTACAGCAGCCTCATTGGTGTGGGTGTGTATCTTAATGTCTTGCACATTGGTACAGGTCCGTATTGTCTTACACATGTTCACCCATCACATATGCCACCTCATCTGCAGCGGCGCTACCACTGCTCCTCAACACCGACCCAAGCAGGCAGGCCCCCTCCCTCCTCCCCCCTCAGACGACCTTGAACAGTTTGCGCTTGATGAGGGGGAAGCAGGGCAGCAGGGGCGTCCGGGCAAGAGGGGGCTAGGTAGATTCATGGATGCTAAATATTTTGGATGCTGAATAGATTTGTTTTGGGCCAGGGTTGTTTATTTGAGAAAACATGGGTGTTGATTGCATGCTGTGATGTTACAAGCCTGGGGGGAGGGGGAAGATGGTAAAGCAGAAAGGGCACCTGGCAAGAGGGTGCACCTAGCAAGAGGGGGCAGGTGGTGTGGGTGCCTACCTCAGCCAGTTGTGCTCATCTCAAAGTTAGGAAGATCAAAACAAGAGAATGGAAAAGGTCATGGGCTTTTAAGCAGTACATAAAACAACATTGTTGTGCATGCTGCAGGTGCATTTATTGACCCGCTTGTTTGTTCTATTGCTTCAGTTTTTAGCTCAGGTTTGCCTGCCTCCCCCACACCATGCTGTGACATATCACTGCACACGTGTAGAGTTGGTCAAAATCGTAAATGTACACCGTATATGACCGTACGAGTGGTATTTACCCTGCTAAGACTGCCGTATATACACTGTTTATGCATGTATATGTGTGTATGGTTTTATATGCACTGTATATATAGTTATGGTTATGGTTATGGTTATAACCCTACGCACGTGCCCTAGCAGGCCCCAGTAGCAGCAGCGATGAGGAGAGTGGAAACGAGGGAGGACAGCAGCGACCAGAGGACGTTGACACACGACCAAACAAGACACAGGTGTGCCATTTGCGGAGAGCTGTTGTTGGTGTGAGTGCTGCTGTATGCCGTGGTGTGAACGCTGTTGAGATTTGCTGGGGGGGGGGGAATGGTGAAAGGGGGAATAAGAAAGTGGAAGGGATTCGACATGCGGGTGGGCATAGGAGTACTGTTTGTTGGGAGTTGTTGTTGGCATCAGTGCTGCTGTAGTGCAGGGAGGTGAGCCTGATTGAGAGGGTCCGTGATAGGAGCGAGAGTGGTCAGCAGTTGCATTGACTCAGCCAAGCAAGACATAGACAGTTAGGTTGTTGGGAGTTCTGTTTGTGCAACTACTGACACTGTGTCTGGATTGTACTCGATGGACGATGCAATAAGACAATAGAGAGAAGGAAGGGCGAATGTGTGTACAATCGAAATTGCGTACAGCCTAAAAAAGGAATGCATGAGAAGGAAATTTGACTTTTGGGGATGATGCCCTAGGCTTTTCTGGTTACTACTCTGGCTAACTAAGTACTACTATGATCAGGCCACTTTCTGGATGTGAGCACCTAGCGACATGCCTGGTCCTCTGTCAATCTGCTTTCAGATCATTTTCTGCAGCCGCACGCACTCCCAGCTCTCCCAGTTTGTGGCAGAACTGCGGCGCACAGGATTCGCAGACCGCCTGTCGGTCGTCGCCCTGGCATCACGTGGCGTGCTGTGTGTAAATGACGAAGTGCGCAAGCTGGAGGTGCCTGGTCTGATGAATGAGCGGTGCCTGGATTTGCAGCAGGTGGGTTGCGGTGCTGTTATGTGCCAAGGTTTGCTAGCTAGGTGAGTTTAGGGCGTAAGAGGCTGGAGAGAGTAAACGGCACTTCAGGCTCACGGCTTTGTTCACACACGATCTCAAACACTGACCAGGCACCTTGTGATGCCATCCTGTGTGTGTATGTGTGTGTGTATGTGTGTGTGTGTGTGTGTGTGTGTGTGTGTGTGTGCAGGAGCGTGCCAGCAGTAAGAGCTGCAAAGCCAGAGGCGTGGGAAATGATGACAGAGTTGGGATGGGTAATGGCAGGCCCTTGCAGAAGAAGGGAGTGCAAAAGAAGGCCACGGTGGGCTGCCCCCATTTGGTGGCAGGAGGGCCTAATGCCGAAGCGTGGGCGGATGAGGTTGTGCTGCAGCCTATGGATGTGGAGGTGGGGTTATGTGTGTGTATGAGTATGCGTGTGTATGTGCGTGTGTGTGTGCATGTGTGTGTGTGTCGTCAAAGTGTGAGTGATTGTATGTGTGCCAAAGTCTGCCCAGGCTGTGGGTATGTATTATACAATTCTAAATAGATGAAACATGCTTGCTTCGTCTTCGTAGATTTGTGTCAAGCCAGGAATTGAAAAGCTTCTACGAGACGCTACCAAGGACCTGACGTTTAAGTGCATGCCTTCAAGCATACTTCTTGCTCGATGCGTATAGACATATACTCAACATTTAATGGCAGTGCACATTCATATGAGCAGCCAAGAGCATTGTAAGGTCTGTGAGCCTTGTGTATCCTCTGCAGTAAAGTCAAGTTTTCATACAGCAAAAGTGGGCCGGGCACACCAAAAGTGGGGTGTGCCTTGGTTCACACGCAAGCTGATGTATACGCACTGCGTAGCGCAGGCATCACCATGCACTCCCTCCTGCGCATTCCACTTAGTCCATCAAACAAGCTAAAGTCGGTTGGAGGCGTAAGCGTACACCCCAGGAACATAAGAAGTACGCGAGTTTGTGACCAAACTTTTTAAAGTGTTTCATCCCAATGAACTGTGTGACAATTAGAATTTGTGGTTCTGGCCAACCCTTGAGGCCGACGTGTGTGTGCTACTCCCCTCCCACCAGGACCTTGCACGTCATGGCAGACGACATGGTGTGTGTCCATACTATGGTGCGCGCAAGCTGCTGCGTGACGCAGACATTGTGCTGGCTCCCTACAGCAGTGTGCTCCTGCCTGAGGCACGCCAGGTATGATGTATGTGTGTATTCAAAAAGCGTGTGCGTACTTGTACGTGTGTGTGTATGTGTATGTGTGTATGCAAAAAGCAATGCAAGACAAAGCGCGCCAGGTACAATTTGTAGCCTTTAATAAGGATCAGAGCTGCTAGGTCTTTGTTAACGTTGTGATGCACCTCCTCTTCTATCTGCAATTGTAGTCAGATGCGTCGTTTTACACGTCCCAACTAATTTGTCACTGTCCTTAACACACTGTCCTCAACACACTGTCCTCAACACACTGTCCAGGCGCTTGGGCTGTGGCTGGAAGGCTCTGTGCTTGTGGTGGACGAGGCCCACAACCTGGTGCGTGTGTATGTGTGTGTTTGTGTGTATGCGTGTGTGTGTTCGACTCTGGACGGCCTGGCACTGGTGCTTCATAAGGTTGTGGCTGTCAGCCAGCGGTACTGATAACTGTGAATTTCTGGTCGTCAGTCCAATTGAAGGCTTCATGTTCCAGCCACGTGATGCCTTCTTTGTTAATCAGGGTGAGCGTGTAAAGGCAACGAAGAGCTGGTCTTGAACTAATTGTCTCTCTTCTGCTATTTTAAAAGGGTCGTAAAGCTGTGCACAGTGACACACACACGCACACACATGCACGTACAAGCACACACACACACACATGTACGTACAGGCACTGACACACGCACACACACATGTTTGTGCAAGCACACACACATGTTTGTGCAAGCACACACACATGCAGGTACAAACACACACATGAACAAACGAGCACGCGTAGGTAGACGCAGTCAACGCTGGTCACTCTGCTAGCGTGAGCACTGATCAGCTGTTCACTGCACGAGACCTCCTGAATGACTACTGGGAGCGCTTCAGCTCACGCTTCTCTGCACGCAATGCACAGAGCCTGCAGCTGCTGCTGCAGGTGGGTGGCTGCCATTGGCAAGGAGGGTTTTTTATGTTTTATATGTGTAGGTATCAATATCACTGTGTGACAGGTGGACGTCTTTTTAGGCCAAGTTTGTGCTCACGTCTGCGTTTGTAAGTCAGGTAGTAGCTGAGCTGTAGAGTCATCCTCACAGTCGTGCGTTTACACAACAGGTGGTGAGTGAGCTTCCTACCATATACTGCATCAGATGGTGAATGAGCTGTAGTGTCATCCCTCCAGTGACCTGACCAACATTCCAATATCGTGCGTTTTTGATATTATTGAACTCCACCCTGCCTCCTTTTTCCGACCTGCAAGTGTATTCCACCCCTTGTTTTGTGCACTCCACAGGTGGTGAACAAGCTAGTGGGATCTGTGCAGCCGCCACCTCTCCAGACTACAACCCCTGCACAGCCACACTGCCAGCCGCCTGACCAGGCAGGGCGCCCCTCTGTTGCAACTGTGGCTGCAGAGGGAGCAGCACTGCAGGCCGATGCAGCATCGCCACCCCCCTCATACACACCCATACCACAAGAAGACGTGCCTGGATCACGAGTGAGCGTGCCCAGATCACAAGGAGGCACAATGGCTTGGGCCGGAGGCTCTACCTCCTCGTCACAAGCACCCTGTGCACCACCATGTCATTCTGAGCCAAACGTTAAAAACCTCCGCCACGCACCACCTCCTCCAGCGCTGGATACCAAAGCACCAGCACCAGCACAATCAGCCCCAAACACGCAAGCACCAGCAGCAGCATCCCAGCCCCTCAAAGTAGCAGCAGCCGGCGTTAATGACTATCTGTTTGATTCTGAGCTGGAGCATATCAATCTCTTTAGCCTGTAGGTGAAAAAGTGTGAGCATCAGATTGTCGTGTTGCTTTATTTGCGTGCGATAGGTGCTGCTTGTCAGATCGCCGTCCGATAATACAATGCACGCCCTTCAGGATGCTTTTTGTATGGATGTTCACACGACCGTCCTCACGATTGCCACTTTCGTTTGTTTGTTTGGAAAGAAAAAATGGCCAATCTTACGCAAATGAGGGACAAAGTAGCCATGCCATCTTACACACTTTTCGTTTACATCCCTGTCGCACGTCCTGTCCATCCCAGGCTTGCACAGTTTCCATAATTACATCCTTCCTGAACTCACCACCCCTCCACTTACCCCTCCCTCCAGACCTGTACATGTCATTCACATCTCCATGCACACATACCGCCCTCTACCTGTCCTGTTCTTCCCCTAGGCTCGCTTGGATCAGAGAGAGCCGCATTGTTCACAAGCTGAGTGGCTACACCAAATGGAGGCAGCAGCAAGAAGGAGGCGAGGACACTGGGGGCATCAGCTACGAGCAACCGCACCCCACTGCCTCAAATGCCATGCACACACAGCAGGCACACGCACACACTGCCAGCACAAGCAGCAGGCCACCTCCCTCTAGGAAGCCTCAAGGAGGGCAGCCACGTAACAGTGGTGGTGCTTATGGGGGGGATATGAGAATTAAAGGGGATCGAGTGAGTGCGCTGCACGCAACTATTGCTTTCATCACTTGCCTCACAAACGTAGACAGCGATGGGCGAGTTATCGTGACCCGACAGCAGCGGCAGCAGCAGCAGCAGCACTGCCACCACCACCAACATCCAGAGAGCTGGGTCACAGGCACCGCACCTGATCAGCAGCAGCAGCAGCAGCAGCAGCAACAGCAGCAGCAGCAGCAACAGCAGCAGCAGCAGCAGCAGCAACAGCAGGGAAGTCTGAAGTTTGTGCTGCTCAATGCAGCTGCTCACTTTGCCGGCGTTTTGTCCAGCTGCCGGTCCACTGTGCTCGCTAGTGGCACGCTAGCGCCTGTAATAGGTAGGACACGTCTTCACACGTCTTCTGTAATACATCTTCTGAAATAGGCATGACACGTCTTCACACGTCTTCTGTAATATAGGTATGACACGTCTTCAGTGAAACGTGTTCTGTAATAAGTATGACACGTCTTCTGTAATACATAGGGTTGGCCAGATCCGTATGTCAGGTTTTCAAATACCGTATATACGTATGCCCCCTGCACCCTCGCTCTGTGGCATGCTCCTTTGCTGGCCTTGAAGGGTTCACTATTCCCAGCAGCTTTCCACAACCCCCCCCCCCCTTCATGCACTTCAGCTTGCATACCAGCCCCTCCACCCCATCTGTAACTTTTTTCACAATCACTGGCTCCAGCCAACTCCAAAACGGTTGTGGCTTAGAATTGCCCAAAAAGAAGGCAAGAATACGGCGTATATACGGAAATACGCCGTATATTGCCGTATATACGCCATATAAATATGTATATACGGAAATACGGAATTCGGATACGGCGGGGGGAGGCTGGAAAATACGGCGTATATACCGTACCGTATAATACGTACAATTATACGAATACGGTTCTGGCCAACCCTAATAATACATCTTCTGTAATAGGTATGACACGTCTTCACACGTGACAGGCAGGACACGAACAGGCACAAGATGCACAATGAACAATAGGACGCAAGTGTGCAACGAACGATCAGACTCAAGATCACAGTAATAAACAACAGAGGCACATTGCGCCCCTGGACTGGCCTCAAGTTGCGGACAGGAATAACTTTTATCGTCCTTTCCCTTCCTTAAAAATGATTGACGGGCTGCTTGCACCATCACCTGCTTGCTGCTGGCATCTACGGCCTGTTATTTCTTGGGCTTAGCCTGTAGTGTACTTGTGCAGGTCAACAACTTGCTGGACAGGCACAAAGAACCCCTGCTAGCCAACTCTTTGCTGCTCCCTTGTACTACCTTTGTGCTCCACATGCTTGCGGCTTGCAGCACACAAAAACTTTGGTGCAACAAATTACAAGCACGTCAAGGTTTCAATAAAACATGACGCATGCCCTCCCTCATCCTCTCCTCATTTACACACACCAAAATACGTGCAGGGCTCGCTGCACAGCTGTTCCCCCACATGACCCCCTATGCTCCTCCTGCTCCCTCCTCTGCCCACCCTGCCATTCCCAGCACCAGCACTGCCAGCACCAACCGCAGCAATTACAGCAATGCCGTGGAGGAGGTCGCCCAGAAAGTGCACAGCTCTTGTGCTGCTAGGCTGCTGGGCACCCTCCAGCCCAGATCAGGTTGGTGCCTCAAACAGGCTTGAGAAAAGAGGAGGCCAGATTTAAGTATAGGAAACGCTTTTTATTTGCAATTTCCAATGTGACCCTGTTCCCTTCAACACGCTTTTTAAACCAGGTTGATCAAATCAAAAAGCTTTATGCTGCCTTTGTGCTGTCCAGGGGATGGTTTGCCGGCTCCTGTGCTCCACTACGAATGCGGCCATGTGGTTCCCAAAGAGCAGGTAAGCGCGATTGTTTTGTGCGTGTATGTGTGTTGTTTAAGTAGGTCAGGGGTGGGATGTAAGATTATGTACTAAGAAGTGTGCACATTTTTAGCTATGAATTTTATAACTTGCGATTTTGTGGCCTGCAGTCGGCCTCAGCTGCCGGCTTTCTGTCTGCCAAAGTCGGCACTACCCAAATTTGGCCGGCTGTATAACCAAAATCCATGTGCCGGTAAAATTACCCATATTATGCATGTTTTGGTACAATTCAACGCCAGCCTATTTGACGACCTGAGTACGGCTTAAAAGGGACGACGTCAGTGGATTACTTCCACCTCCTGTGTTGTCCCAACCACCAGGAGCACTATCAAAGTATATTGGCTAGTTCAATTTGTGATTCCTCCGTGAGTAGCACGCATCTAATTGAGTCGAGGATCTCCCACCTGTGGCTTCCCTCCTGAAGTACTCATCTTGTTTACATAAACTCCTGTGCAGGCGGCAGGTCTTTTTGGGCTTGCCCTTGTTCATCTCTTAGTAAGGATAGCCAGATCTCTGCAGAGTTTGTTACTTCTAAACTGCTAAAAAAGTGCATTCACATTTTGTCAAGGGTGACAATTCATCATCAGATTCCTCAGACGTCTGAGGCGGTGGCTGAACATGAGCTTACTTCTGCTTGCATGTCTTCACCCTAGGTGATTGCACTAGTGACCTGCTTTTTGCTTGTTTTCTGTTTCCCCTTTTCCCCCCCCAGGTGTCGGTTTTGGTGGCAGGCACAGGTCCCTCTGGACGCACTCTGGCGCTGAGACACAACACGCGTGCAATGCCTGAGGTCATGGATGAGGTGAGGCTAATTAAAACGAGGCGCATATTTGTTGTAAGGAATCTGGGACGAGGTGGAATTGCTGAGATCGGTATGGTGAACAAGGTGGTGGTGATGG
>Ga0307968_1000801_pt1 | contig 24006 bp, 30 predicted proteins | sample OrgLakmetagen650_FD_201834 | JGI IMG/M metagenome (GOLD analysis project Ga0307968, IMG submission 201834) | Saline water microbial communities from Organic Lake, Antarctica - #650 | ecosystem: Environmental > Aquatic > Non-marine Saline and Alkaline > Saline | place: Antarctica: Organic Lake...
CGTCTCCCCCCCGTTTTCGTGTGTTTGGCGTCTCCTTCCATCCTCCTGGTTTTCTTCTGCGTCTTCTGTCCTGCGCTCCCTCAACTCTGTACTCTACTTGGGTCCTTTTCTTTTTCCTGGTTTCCTTCCCCTGGTCTGGGTCTCCTTGAGCAGCTTCCTCTTGCTTTCTCCTCTGCTTGAGCCCTCCCTCCTCTTTTTTTTTTGTTGTCTGTCAGGTCCCTGCTGGGGGCCGTAGCTGTAACACCACCAAAAAATTTATATAGTACTCGGTTTTGAGGTGACTCCGTTTCACAATTTGGGAGTGTTTTCAATTACCTGGTAGTGCAAAAGGCTCTGTTACACCTCTCTGACTGAGCCTTTTTTGTCTGCTGGTAAAGGAGTTTTACGGTACTCGGTACCAAAGTGGCTCTCTTTTCCTTACTCAATGTGGGGAGTGGTTTTCACTGCCTGCGTCGTTTTCCTTCTTCTTTTCAAAAGGATACACGCTGGCAGTGATAACACACCCGGTGCGTGTTGTTCAAGGCAAGGAAAGCAGCCACTTAACAGCCCCTCACGCCTCTTAGTATTCTTGTGTTCTTGCTCCGAGCCATTTTTGAATGAAAGCAAACAAGTACGATCCTTGGAATATTGAAACTGGCAAAGTCACCTCTTACTTTACCAGAGTCTTAGTGTACAAAACAAAGTGCCTGTGCAACAATTGTGACCGCTACCAACCTAGAAGAAAGTCCAGCTACTCAGGCGTACCCATCCACTTGAAAAGAAAGCAAATGGCAGAGGGTAGAAGAGAAACGGAGAGTCAGAGTCGGATGCTCTATCTCCTCCCATAAAGTACAACAGAGCAGGTGCAGTCCTTACTTGACCTGTTCTGTAACTTTTGCCGTTAGCGCCTCATCTTCCGAGCTCGTCCACAGATTCTGCAGGGTGCGGGCGTTTTATATCACATGAATCTCAGCGTGGTAGCACTTTTAGCTTGATCTATCCTCATTCCAAAGCTGATCCGGCCACAATCGAGAGCACAAAGCGGGAGTGCAATGGCACATGGTTGTTGCGAATGCTTTGCTGCCTGATTTTGACAGAACAAGGTGATTACCTTGTGTGCTTCTCTCATCTGTCTGGCCTTGGGATTGTCATGGAGGCTCTGCTTGGCGGCTGCTGGGTCACGTGGAAGTGCATCTTCATCCAACTCTGCTGCTGATGAATCACTGCTTAGCACTGCTGGACGGAGGTAGGAAGCAGCCTCCTACGCACCACATAATTAGAATGGCTCAGAAAAGGTTGGTGCTTGTCAACAAACAATCCTCCATCAGCAAATTGAAACAGTATAAACACATCTTTTCAATTACCTGTCTCTTTGTCTCTTCCTTTCAGCTATAGGACTGCAATACACTCGGAACTGTGCACGCTCGCATACATGAGCATACGCATGCAACCAAGTGTGCATACCTCCGAGGCAAGTACAGCGTCAATCCCTGGAAAGAAGCTGTCGTTGCTGCCATCTGTGTCTGACAGTGGCTGTTGCTTGGCCTTCCTAGCCTCCTTCTTCTTGCCTGTCATGGCAGGAGGAGACGCAGCAGGCAAAGCGGGCTGACCTCCACTCTTGATTCTTTGTGGCTCCTCTCCCCCCCTGATGTGCTCTTTTTCCCCCCTGTTGCGCATCTCCTTCCTGCTGTATTCCTCCCGATGACCAGCAGGATGCTTGCTGCTACTGTACTCCTTCCTCCTGCTGCTACTGTGCTCCCTCAGCCTGCTGCTGCCATGCTCCTTCCTCCTGCTGCCGCTGTGCTCCCTCCTCCTGCTGCTGCCGTGCTCCTCCCTCCTGCTGCTGCCGTGCTCCTTCCTCCTGCTGCCGCTGTGCTCCCTCCTCCTGCTGCTGCCGTGCTCCTCCCTCCTGCTGCCGCTGTGCCTCCTCCTCCTGCTGCTGCTGTGCTCCTTCCTCCTGCTGCTGCTGGGCACTTCCCTCCTGCTGTTGTGCTGCTGCTCCGTGTGCATATTAGGATGCATTCTGCTCCTGCCACCAAGATTATATGCGTGTCAGAGGTCTGTTTTCCAGATACTTGCAATGGCAGGTCTTTCAAGATTTGTATTTTTTTACGCTAAGTTCTGCACCAGCAACGAGGATAAGGACTGGGTACATATCCCTCACAAGACAAGGGGCAATACGCTGGCAGAGAAAGAGTGGTTCAAAAGCTGAACTGTAAAGCTTGCTGCCTTGTTCCTATTTAAAACTATATGTATGTTTGAACATTGGTTCTGCAATTGACGTTAGGTACTAGGCAGAGATCTGTGTCGCATACGCATGCAGTAGCATGTACAGGCAGCAAGCTACATTCTTTAGCCCTGACATGACATACAGGCCCGCTGAAGTGCTTTCTGTAAGTGCTGCACATGCAATCTCAACTGCCACTCTCCTTCTGTTTGCCCACAGTCACTTCTACGCAAAAACACATCCTCACCTGCGCCCCATTCCTTCTGCAGCATCGTGGCCACTGTAGTGAGGGCGAAGACTCTGCTCCTTCCCTCCTTCCTCACGCACCGCCCTCCGATTCCTGCTGCTGTGGTATGCATTATCATCACCTTCCCTACCCTCCACCCCATCAGTCCTTGCGCTCCCCTCCCGTGCATAGTGCTCACGCCGGGCAGGCCTGTCCTGATCCTCCACTTTGTCTTCCCTCCTGCTGCTATGGCGGTATGAACCGTGGCCATTGCGTGCCATTGTTCTGTCATGTGATCCTCTGTCTGGATGCCTGTAACTGCTACTGCTGTAGCGCTGCGCTTTTTGATCCTGCTGCTGGTGGTGGGGATCAAGGGGAACAGAGGTAGCATACGGTTGCTGGTACGGCTGCTGGTAGGGTTGCTGGTAGGACTGCTGCGGCGTATTGACAGGAGCATAAGGAGAGATCGGCTGGTTTTGCTCACTTGTTGGCTTGGACGGTGGATGCTGGTAAGGTTGCTGGTACGCATGGGCAGGAGTGGAGGCAGGGTGCGGTTGATGGTACGGTTGCTGGTATGGCTGCTGCGGCGCACTGACAGGAGCATAAGGAGGGATCGGCTGATGCTGCTCACTTGTCAGCACGGACGCTGGGTGTTGGTATGGTTGCTGGTACGCATGGGCAGGATTGAAAGCAGGGTGTGGTTGATGGTAGGGCTCCTGGTAGGGCTGCTGCGGCATACTGACAGGAGCATAAGGAGGGATCAGCTGATGCTGCTCACTTGTTGGCATGGACGCTGGGTGCTGGTATGGCTGCTGGTACGCATGGGCAGGAGTGGAGGCAGGGTGTGGTTGATGGTAGGGCTGCGCCTGTGCACTTGCTGAAGGTGGCGCACGGTTGAACTGTGGGGGCGGGCTTAGGGAGGCTGAGGTTCCTGAAGGGCTGTGAGGCATAGTATAAGGGCCTGGACTACTCAGGGATATTTCTGGGCTAGGAGGTGGAGGGTCAAGGCACAAAATCTGCGCGCCATCCTCAACTCGTGAAGGAATGAGTGGAGTTGAAGGGTTCCCCTCTGAAGAGTTCCATCCAGGGTACTGGGGACCATAGTTTTGAGGGGGACTTCCTGGAGGTAAGCAGTTGGGGGCTAGGTACCTGCAAACGTCATCAAAGAGTCAGAAACTTGCATCGAATATTTAACATAATGGGATGGGACATTGGAAGAAAATCCGTGCCCTTTTGCTGTACTTCTCCTATTATACGCTTCAACGCATTGCAATTTTGAGGATGACATTCCAACGCTGAACTGAACAGGCTCTAGGAGGGGGAGCTGTCTGAGTTGTACAAGGCTGCACAAATGCTTTTTAGGTGCAAAAATTGCTTCACAATTGACCTCTAGCGACACACCACAGCAGTTGTACCAAGTGATGTTCAAGAATGAAGTACAACAAAAGGTTGTTAAGAGGTTGCTATTCCTCACCACATGCGCAGCCCCCTCCTACAGTCTCCTGCAGCTCATCATGTCTTAAAGATCACAATAATTCTTACACGGATCAAGGTGTGAGGTTTAAGGGAGCATCAGAGCAAGCATGTGGCCTCATCATGGCCTGGCATGCTGCTTGACCGACCATGAATATTTCTTGACCTCGTCCAGATTTCAAGCGCCACACTTTCTGATCACGCGTACTGTGTGTACCAAATTTACACATATACACACCTCTTTCTCACCCGCCACAAATATATTACACAACACACTCACTGTGAGGGGCTGGTGGAAACCTGCGTTGCTTGATCTGCTGAACCCATTGGGTGAGGCACCCCGCTACTCATCATGGCCTGGCGCGCTCTGGACTGTGCCGCAAACACAGCCTCTTCATACACTGCAAATAAAGGGAAGGGGATTTTCAAAAGATGACAGGAGCAACTGTATGAAAGATGAGCGCATACACAGCCTCTTCAAACATTGCATGATGTGATAGGTTAGGTGAATCATTGTATGAACTATGAACACTACAGCAATCGTGTGAAAGATATGATGTTATGAAAGACCGTGAAACGGTTACTAAAATGCTAGGAGATGCTCACATGCATAAGCAAAGAATGAGCAATTTTTATTCCCCCACCCCCCTCTGTTTGAGGCTGTATTATGGCCTCACTGTGTAATTCTTCAAAGTGCGACACGTTTTAGCTTGAAAGGTGCCCTGATCTCCTTTTGGACCCAGTTTGGATTCCTTTGGAGGTATTAGGGCAAACCCATATGTGTTCGCACCTGGATCTGACCAGGCAGCGCGTTGAGCGACCTTGTTGGCAAAGTCAGTGTCCAGTTGCTCCTGGTTTGGAGGCAGCTCTTGCTGGTGAACACCGTTTGTAGCTCTCTGTAAATGAACCATAAAGCTGTGGTCTGTATGCATGTGCACGAGCTTGCCTGTATGTTTGTGGGATAACAACAACAACAACAACAACAACAACAACAACAACAACAACAACAACAACAACAACAACAACAACTACAACAACAACAACGTGCAGGCACACACGTGCAGTTACCTCCTCTTGCAGCGCAGCCCTTACTGCCGAGCTGATAGCAGCTGCAACTTCCTCCACCTCAAACCCCTTTGCCTGTCCGTGCTTGTCAAAGCTCACCAAACCGGTGATCCTGTACTGTGCTCCTGTGCAGCAAGGAAATTGCAATGTGGCTTTTTTATTGCTTGCTTTCAACAAGCGGAAAGGAAGTGTGGCAAATGTTCACTTTTTGATACCCAAACTAAGAGTAATCTTGACTGGCAACGTGATCCCAGGTTTATATCCCTGGATAAAAGTCTCACAATTTGCCCTTTTTCACTCCTCCTCTTGTGACAAATTCACCGGCCAGACAGCTGCAAAAATGGCTGCAAAACCTGTACCTTTGAGCTTTTGCCGTAGCTGATCCTCTTCATAAGCATCTTTGGTCCTCGATATCTCCTCATCCACATAAACATGCCGCCCTGTGATTATGCAGCACAATTATCTGAGACACCTGGTAGGTTTTAATGATAGCAAAGGCGGGGGGAAGGACTAGCTAGACATTAGTAGGCACATTTTTCACTTGTGCCTGCTGTGTAGCAATTTAGAGCATTGCAAGCGCTTTACCTGGACGAAGCCTGGGCTTGATGTACTGCAAGGGTAGAAAGATGAAGGACAATTGTACGGCTTCAATGTTTGAAAGTGTGTGCAAGGGACTTAACCGTGTAAAGCATTGAACATGACTTGATTAGATAACATTTGGCACTGAGCAATAGCTATCAGTGGTCAGTCTCAATGCCAAGAACATAAAGGCTTGCTGCGTCAAACGTTACCCCACTTCAAGGAAATTGAGGGGATGTTCACTTTATCCCATGGGATTAAATCCTATTGCTTGCACAAACAAGAAAGTCAATCACCTATAGCAAAAAAAGACACCTACCACAAATGGTCCCTTCTTCTTCCTTTGCTTCACAAAAGGATCTGTTGCACGTTGGGCAAGGGCCTTCACCTGTTAAAGAACAGCAGCATACTCGCATAAGTTGTTATGTAACCTCATCAGCGAGCCCTACGTCTCAGCAGTCACGGGCCGTGAAGCAGCATTTAAAAAGATGCATCACACTTACTAAGTCCCTCTCCTCGCCCTCCGAGTTATCTGAACCCGCCCTGCTGTCCACAATGGATTCCTTGTCAGAGTCATTCAGGTTGAGCGCCACTTTCAACATCTGTGTGTGTGTGTGTGTGTGTGTGTGTGTGTGCGCGCGCGCTCGCGTGCATGTGTGTGTGTGTGTGTGTGTGTGTGTGTGTGTGTGTGTGTGTGTGTGTGTGTGTGTGTGTGTGTGCGCGCGCGCTCGCGTGCTTGTGTGTGTGTGTGTGTGTGTGTGTGTGTGTGTGTGTGTGTGTGTGTGTGTGTGTGTGTGTGTGTGTGCGCTCGCGTGCATGTGTGTGTGTGAGTGTGTGTGTGTGTGCATGTGTGCATGTGCGTGTGTGTGCGTGTGTGTGTTTATGTGTGTGTGTGTGTGTGTGTGTTTGTGTGTGTGTGTGTGTGTGTGTGTGTTGCAAACATGAGTGTGTGTGTGTGCACATGTGTAAGTGTGTGTATATTGCATATGTGTGTGTGTGTGTGTGTGTTTTCCAGGAACGTCCGGCTTGTGGCGGTTACGCAAATTATAAGCTGCTTGTAATCAGAACGCAGTCAACGAAACGATACAGCCTAATTCCACGGCTTACCTGTAAATTCGCTTCCTCTCCCTCCATCCTGCCAGCACCGTTTTCCTAAACGCGCGTTACTTTTGTGTTCGTGGCGATGAATTTTATAGGGTTTACTAAAAATGAATAATAAGTTTGTGCGGAATCAATTTGGCCGTAGAAAAATACTGTTTGCACATGATACCATGATGGTACACACACACACGGCCATTAATAGCACATATATAATATAAATTTACTATCGTATTTGTATGCTAATTAGCACTCGCTGTCTGCCAGTGGCTCACTTTGGGCAAAACAGGGATCCTTGTTCAAGCACACACAAAAGGAGGGCTTCAGGAAGAACAAGCGGCTTCGCAGACCGGTGTGTGTTGTGCACTACGATTGTGCGTGCTTGCAACATGAAGCTAGTTTTGCAATGCATGCTGAACTCTTACCGGTGAATGGTGGTGCCCTTGTCTGTCATGCTATGCTAAAAGTGATACTACTCTTCACAACGACCAGGCCGTGGCTGCAACCAACTGCATCGCCTGAAATGTCTCCTCTAGGGCATCCAGCACAGGTGGGATGGGTGAAATAGAGCAGGTCCTCTGTGGTTTGCCTCTTTAGACCAAGCTGTGTGCCTGCAGTCTGTCCGAAGAGTCGCAACCCTAAGACATTAACCATTAAACCTTGCCTCCTCTTCTACTGCATCCTGCAGCCCTCAAGCTCGCCACGTGTTTTGAGTATCCAGTCTCATGTTGTGCATGGTTACGTGGGGAACAAATGCGCCGTCTTTCCTCTTCAGTTGTTAGGCTTTGAGGTAAATTCAAAGCGGCGTTTTTGTGAAATAGCGGCTGCTACTTCCTTGTCGCAATCTTTCGTATTTCTGCTTGCTAACTCACCTGCGTTTCCTTCAGCTCTGCTACTCCCTTTTTGGGGGGTACAAAACTTTGTGCCTCACAGGCTTGTAGAGTAAGTTACCCTTAGGGCTTGACCCTAACGCTCAGTGAATGCTTGCATCGATGCAGGTGGACCCCATTTACTCGGTGCAATTCTCCAATCACACCGGTGAGTTATTTTTAGTGACCAATATTGCGCTCCCAGGTCTTTTTACACTGGCATCCTAAAATGCATCAGTGCTGCCAGCAGCATTGCCAATTTGCTGGCCTATCTGCAACTAAGCTGTTAAAATCTTATACGGGTCTTCACAAGTTAAAAGGCGCAAGAGTTTCCTTGTATCATCTCCAGGCTATCCCGGCTTCAAAGGGGCGCGCTTTGATGGCGACCATTTACGGTCCTTGATACAAGGCCTGGAGGAAAATGGCCTTATGAAAGGCTATACCCACCTCCTGTCAGGTACGCCGCACGACGAGGTACTGGCTGTTGGTTGTTATCCCCGTTCCGTAGCAGAGAATGCCAGTACCTTAAAAAAATCCAAGGGTTTCTCCGTGCCTGCAATTTTGTGACTGGCATTGCTGCAAATTTACACAGCAAGGCAGGAAAGTTGATAAGAATGATAGTACCTCATTGGAATTGGAAACGCATATACATTAATAATGCAACCACACCTACCTTCCTTGCATGCATGTAACAAATTTCATCATCTTAAACAAGCTGGCCCCTTGTTCTCGTTTGTGCCTCTATAACCGGTCAAAGCATTGAGAGCAGCAGTCTGCCTTCATGAGAGAGTGCTAAACTTCACAACTCGTATGGATATCCATTCACATAAAAATGTCGTAACGCTTCTCTGTAGGGTACATGGGCTCGGTTACTGTCTTGGAGGCGATTGCTGATGTTATGCAGAAGATGAAGGCGGCCAACGATGGGCATGTCACGTATGGTACGTAAGGAGGCACAGTTACTTATGCTTCTCATGCAAGCGTGCGAGCTACAACTTGCAAGTTTTGTTTCTCTGCTCCAATTGTTTAAATTTTACCGACCTGTACTACAACTCTTTCAACTTCTTCTCAGAGCTTCTTGCTAGCGTTTTGCTCTCTTTTCATTGCACATGCAAACTGCTTGCTCGTGTCTGCAGTGTGTGATCCTGTGATGGGAGATGAAGGCAAGCTGTACGTGGCACCTGAGTTAGTCCAGGCCTATAAGGAGCGCATAATGCCCCTTGCTAGTGTGCTTGTACCGAACCAGGTGCGCTTCAGCATTGTGTTGCCCTTTTTGCGTACAAGTTTTTTTGAACGTATCTTCTTAAGCACAACATCCTTCCTTTGTTACGTGCATCAATGCTTCTGCATACCTAATGGTACAAATGCAGATTTCATGACGGAAGCATTAGGTTTAAGTATGTTCGTGTTACTTTGCAATATGCTATACGTAAGCTTTTGACAGAAGGAATTAAAAAGGGTTGAGGCTCCATAGCTCTCACTCATCATTTATTTCTCTCGCTTTTAACAACGCAGCCTTGCGCTCAGCCAGCCACTTAGAAGCTCGTTTTTGGGAAGGAAATTGCACACGTGACTGTCCTTTGGCTCCTGCAATTTGCATCTATATCAAGCATTGGTGTTACCCTTCATTGGCTCTTCCAGTTTGAAGCCGAGCTCCTAGCCAATTGTAGCTCCCCCATTTCCAGTTTGGAGGAGGGCCTAGCAGCGTGCAAGGCATTGCATGCCCAAGGACCCCACACTGTTGTGAGTTCCACCCACAGATAGCTTCACTCACCATTTTACAGAGCTTTGTACAGCGCATAGCGTTGATTGGAGGCATGTACAATGTATGACCATAAGAAGGCATCTCAGACACACAGGTGAATAGTACTCAGTAAGTACTAAACACCACACAACAGCTTGATTAAGCATATTTACACTGCTGTGAGTATTACACTGCATCACATCCATCCTGTTTGTGAGGATGCTGCTTTCATGAGGCTTGCTGTCATTCTCCTGATGTGCGTGTAATTGATGATTGATTGGAACACAATGTACCGCTTTGCGCCTTCTGTATTTAAATGTACTATAGCATGCACCTCAACAAAGTTCATACCAAAACACAGGAAAAGGATGTTGACTGCAACTTAACCAATCCCAAATCACAGATCATCACCAGCATGCACCTCCCCCAAGAGACCCAATTCGTGACCTTGCTAGCCAGCACCACCCAAGCTCAGACTGCAGGGGCACGTTTCCAGCGCCTAGCACTGCGCATTCCAAAAATCGACGCTTACTTCACTGGAACAGGTGCTTCATGTACATACTGTGCATTGCATTGCAATTGCATACAAACTTGTCATTCCATCTGCTATTCCTCACGCGCACGGAGCACTGGCTTCTCTTGATTGATCAGACGGTAGAAGTTTAGGATGCTGCTTTTGGCCACTCATAGGCATGAAAATGAGAGCAAGGTTGAAGCAGGCGAGTAGCTTAGGAGGTATGACCCTTTTGGGAGTCAGATCGTTCAATTCTTGGTTTCCTTACTTTACATTACAGGGGACCTCATGGCCGCTCTGCTTTTGGCATGGCTGCACCACCATCCAAACGACCTGAAATTAGCAATTGAAAAGGCCACCATAGGGCTGCAATCAGTCCTGATCGACACTGCCGGTGCTTGTGGGGGCCATGTGCTAAAGGCACCACGCACCTCCGAGGTGAGCAGTAAGATCGATTGCAGGCAAATTGTCTCAACAGACGGCCCTGGCATATATGGGTGATACTGCTGTCTAGGTCACGTTGCTGGCGCTCATCGCAGATGGCACTGGGCAATATTTGTGCTGTTGTGTGCTGGCCGGCACCCTGAACGCCTCATACAGGCTGCCTACTGAGAAGGCAATATCAGGCATACAATTGCGGGCATTAACCCCGTATAAATGAAGCGCTACCTTCCTGTGTGCAGATTTGTGCTGCGCGAGAACTGCGCCTCGTCCAGAACCAAGCCAAGCTCGCCGAGCCAGACCTTCAAGCTGTCAGTAGCTCGAATGCTGGCACCTGTATGAGGTTGGAATGTATTGCGCTGGGAGGACAGGGGCAGCCAATGGAGCATGTGCCTGATGCAGCATAATATCTCCAGGACTTGGTGACTGCTATGGTTTCGCTAGCACTGCAGACGGACTACTGTGCTGCCAGTTCATTACAAGTTTATGGTACGAATAGGTTGCATGTCAGGCTTGTAAACAGCGTGCGTCAAGAATTGTAACAGTGGTTGAGAAGGGCGTGTATTCTCCCTTCATTATTTGCAAACTTCTATTTGCTTTCTTTGCGGTGGTCATGACGTGTGGAGTGCAAATTCTCTATGAGTTGTGTTGTAGGAAACATCTTGTTTGACTGTTAGACAGCAGGATGTGCAGCAGTGTGTGCACCGGCCCTTTCAAGGCTTTTTGCTGACTTTAGGCCTGAGACTCTTTCTTTGTGTTCTTTTCTTCTGTATATGACATGTGGGATGCTGTATGGCTCAACCCATAACAGTGTTCTTTCCTAATCCATGCCGGAAGTGTTTACACCATGGCATTATTCTACTTTACTTGCAAGGAGCACAGGCTTTTATGATAACCTGATATCAGGCTTGCGCTCTGTCTGACAACAACTCCAGCTGCGCGTCACAGCAACAATTCTGGTAGCATTGTTTCTGGTGGCACTGTTCCTGGTGGCACTGGTAGCAATGTGTTGTTCCTTTTTATGTGGCCACTGGTTGTTCATACGTGTGAATTCTGTTTCTCACTACCCGGCCTTTCTTTTAAATTTTACCCTTCTGCTGAGACACAGATAGGAGTGATTCCAACCAACCTGCTAGTTCTTACCTTCCAACCTCAAGGCACAACAACGGCGGAAATTAAGAAAGCCAGATGCAATCATAGTAACTCCGACCCAGCAACCACTCCCCAAACGAAATGTAACAAACACGTACCAACCTAGGTCTGCCAATGATGCAAGAAGAGCTGCAAATGATAACCTAGCAGATGCCCCTGCCAATCCATAACCCCCTGGCTATGAAGGCTCTGGTTGCCAACACACTCAAACACTCAAATGAGAAATATGATTATGAAACGTCATAATATGGCAAGTACACTGATCCAAGCCCCACAAAAGGGACCATGCGGTGCCAACCAAATTGCCTACAGGTATAGGCAGTACAGATGATCTAGTACAACATGGCCTAGATCTGAGAACACTGCCAACAAAACACTGCCCTATTGGTTGCTACTACCAAACATAACAACACGTGCTTTAAAAGCCTCCTCTTCTCGTCCCGACTCTATCTTATTATTACCTAGTACTACTGTGTGCTCTTCTCGGGTAACTACTTGCAACTCAGATTTTCAGTAGCTTAACTGGAGTTTAATTCTGTGAAGGCACTAGGCCTGATCCTCAATTTCAAAAGGCAAAAGCACGGCACAGCGTGCTTATCTCCAACCTACATAGACAGGGATATAGGGAGGTCAAGCTCCATGTTATCCTCGTTGGAGTAATGGGGACCACTTACAAAAATTATACAGACAAACTTCTGGCCGACCTCAATCTGGATTACCATAAGATTAAAAAGCTGAAACTAAAACTGAATGAACGCTCCGCTCCATAAGACATGCATCTACACTCATAAAAACAAGATATGCACTGCAATTCAACTAAAACAACAACAATCAAGGCGTGGGTTTGAGTGACACGGCACACAACCCCCCTGACCCACACTAATTAATTCCTTTGTGTGTTTGCGCGGTGGGGGGTTGCCTGTTGCGGGCACCTTTGTAACCCCCTCCCTTAATCATGCTGGCTGTGTCATCACTACCAGCGAAGTCTTTTCATCTTCTTTTCTTTTCAAGCCAAAACAGACATCCAACTAAACAAACGCAACCTACATCTGATCAAAATTAAGTACAGTGTGGACATTTCTCCTACCCAATACCCAATAGTAAGCAGAAAAGGCACAAGCCTCATTTGCTAAGGGTTTCTGCTTCGCTTACTCAGAAACCGCAAAACCCTTCACACCATCCTACTATAAGTGACAGGCACAATTTACATGAGCCATACAACCTTGCACAGCCTTGAAGTAAAAGGTTTAATGAAAAATTAAGCTCACATGCCATCAGTTCTGCAAAAAAAACCATCTAAACCAGACGCGACATTAAACACAGCCTTAAAAGAGATCTAAGCAATAATCCTGGTGGTGTGCAGGCCTTTGCCTCCCAACCACCTGATCAACACTACAAGCCTTCTTTTTTATTCTCCAGGTGAGATGTTGTATGGCTTTGCATCCATTGGGTGGTGCAGGGAACAAAACAACTTCCTTTCCTAATTCATGCCAGTAGTGTTTACACTTTCTACGTCCTTTTACTCTCCCAATCCTTTTGATTTTACTAATTTCACTGAGACAGAGTGCCAAACAGCGTTCTGCTACTGGTACATTAATATAAACCTATCGGCACCTGCTATTGCAACATACAGTAAACAAAATACCTGCTCTTAGCGTAATAATAGCCTCTAGCTTCTTCCACCAATTTCATGTTTGATGCATCGTTGCAACACGCTTTAAGCTATTTTTGTCCACTGTTATTTGTCTCGTCTGATCCCACAGCTTTTTTAGCCACTCCCTTGGCCACCTGTGGATGCGTAGTAGATAAGGCGTGCATGTTTGCACGGTTAATCAAGCAGTAATTTGTACTTTACCTCGAGAGCATGGTTCTAGTGTTCAGCACCATAAATGCCAGTTTGACTCCCAGCCTCTATTTAAATGAAACATTCTGTCCACAAAAATCACGCAGTTATTTTTAACTAGGTAAGAGCATTGTCAGGAAACTGATATTCTGTACAAACGAATGTAAAAGTGGGCGTAGTGTAGCTCAATAAATTACATTCTCAGATCACGCGCCTGCTCAGCAGATTCAAGCATCCCGCCAACTCCGTGCTTGCCCCCCTCTTCGTTCTTCTGTGGCTGCTTCTGCTGGTCCTCTTGCTTCTTTTGTTGCTCTTGGGATTGTCGTGGTTCTGCCTGCTGCTGCTGCTGCTGCTGCTCTGCCTGCTCCTTGGGTTCCTTGAGTGGCTCTTCAGGGGATCTTTGCTTTTGCTCTTGCTTTTGAGGCTGCTGTGGTCGTTGAGCGCCAGAGTGCTGCTGCTGTTTGGCATGTGAGACCTCAGAGCCCATGGCCTCAACAGTGGATACAGGCCCCTTCCCGGCAGAAACATTGAATTCACTAATGCTTGGGTCCTTGGACAGTGCCTGGGACGAGGCTGATAAAATCCATGTTGGCAAAGGCAACATAAACCTGGAACAGGGTGTTGTTAAAATTGAGGGATTGGGGGTAAATCCGAATAAAGCAATGCCTGAGGCAGATTAAAATCACCTCAGCAGCACCGCCAGCCATCAGCAGATCCACCTTCCCCAGACAGCAACAACTTATTATCTTGGCATGCTTTAACGTGACATACACCTCATTAAGATCAAGGACTGTCTTGGACACTAGAACTCAGAACCAGCTTAGCATTGCACAGGAACAGCACAAACAGCTCTGCAATGTCCTTCAAGGAGCTTCCACTACTCTCCACACAATCCTTTTGGCACGGGTGGCACAATCTACAGCTGGAGCTTTTTAAGGACTAGGGTCTTAATTCTCAAAGAGTTAAGAAACTTGCTTCCAAGTTCCATTTTCATTTCGTCAATTACGCTGCTAAACGTGTCCATACCAGACGTGCCCTTTTCAGTACCAACACCAACTCTCATCAAGAGCCGGTTTCAGGCCAAGCCTGCAACTCTCCTATTCCTCATTGATCATCTTTTTTATTATCTGTGAAGGAGGTGTACAGTATTTACGTTACCTGGTGCCAAAGTGGCGCCTCTTCCTTGGACCTTCGTGGGGGGTATTTTTTGCTGCCCGCGTAGTTTTTCTTTTAAATTTATAACATTGTGCAACCGCAGGTACCTAATGATAGGCCGGAGGGCAATTAATATTGCAGTGTTTTCTTCGTTTAGAGGACAAACCAGATACGGGACCATAATTTTCAAACACCACCGTATTGGCCCCAGTAGGATTGTGTTTGGAGATTAAATTGGCTACTTTTTTGGAAAGCGAGCAATGGAATGACAATCGCACCACAAGGCCTAATTGTTTCAGATTGCAAGAGCAAGTATGGTGAGGACGGAAATGTTTTTCTAAATGCAAGGAAAAGATAGGATTTTCTAAATGCAAGGAAAAGTTTTTTGTAGGGTTAGGATACTGGAAGAAAACATAAAAAAGCACCCAATTACACAGCGTGTCCATTCTTGATGCGTGCAGCAGTGGGAAATATGGCAGACGAGTTACAATGCAATTGAAGACAGTGGTTTGCCAAATACATGCCTGACCTAAACTACACACAATAACTCTCACAACCCGAGGTTGCTTGCTCATCTGTTAAAAAGGTGTAGAAAAGGCAACGGCTTCTGCAGCGTCCCTGCGTGTACAACAGCGAGGAACCTCCTCAAGCACAACCTGTTCATACCTCTGTGCCGTGGCGATGATGAGCACTCTAACAGCATCCAACACAGTCCAGGTAGCTGCTGCTGCAAGGGAAGATGCCCTCTGCCACGCCTCCTGGGCACTGTCAGCAGCAGCAATGAGGTCGGCTTCGGTGCCTTGAGTGGGCTTGCCAGCTCCCTTTTCCTCCTGAACATAGCAAAAGTTGCCTAATATAACAATTGCTCATCTTCTTACCAGTCGCTGTGTCCTATAGAGGAATGGATGCTAGGTTCATGGAAAAAGCCCAATAGCAGCTGAAGCATCTTATGAACAAAACCCCTGCCACTCAGTCAGTGGCCAAAGACTACATTTTATTTCATCTCAGTGGCCAAAGTCGTTTTTTGCCGAAAGTATTTGGTTTATTTTGTCTTGCACATGACGGCTTGAAATTGTTAAGCATGCAGATCTTGAACATACTTGTACGCATGCAAATTGGATTGCAGTATTGACTTGTGATACACCCAAAGAGGCACAACCTCCTCCTTCTACTTCAACTTGCCTTATTTGCAGGGACCAAGAGCCTCGTGCTTTGTTCCAAAGCGCCCAAAACTCCTGATGCATAGGACTTGAACGTGTTCACGACTGCCATCACGCTGTTGGTGCTCAGATCAATTGCCCACATTACAGAATTCCACACGGTGTCCACGAGGCTCTCTTCCTCTGGCTCCCCTGCTCCCTCTTTGCCCTCCTCTGGTCCAGTGGGGGCCTGATCTTCTTGGCCTTTTTAATGCAAAGTGAAAGGATATGTAAGGCGGCGATTTGTTTATCTTGAGATGATTGTGGCAAAGTCTTGTCGTTCATCCTGATCAACAGGTCCATTACCAACTCATAAGCTCATTGGTCTGAGGCCGAGCCCGCAACCCTCCTGATTTCCATAGAGTTGCAGTACTGTTTTTTGTGGAGGAGTTACATGTAGGGTTGGCCAGAACCATACATGAACGGTGTATAACCGGTATTCTTGGCAGGGAAATCACCAAAGATACAGTCATACACGGTGCATATATACAGTTCTGGCCGACCCTAGTTATATGATACTTGATGCCATAGTTGCTCCTTTTCTCAAGTACTGCAGGGGGGTGGTTCTTCACTGCCTGTGTACTTCCTCTTATTCCATCCTGATGATCATCTTCATGAGCAATAATTGGGAATAGTAAATGCAAATCATTAATTGGTAGCCTTTTGACAAGTGTAGCGCATTACCAAATTCCGATTGCACTCTCTTCAGCGCACCAGCAGAATATTGAGCGTGCTCTCAGCAACTGGCGTATGTTATTGCAACAAGAATGGAGCCTGTGCTGAACTGCGATGCCTTGCCCATTATTTGTGCACAATGCAAGCCTTCTTGTGCCATCCATGCCTTACTTGCAAGAGGGCAGCAGACAAGACTTTCCAAAGACCCACCTTCCTGTCGCTCCTGCTGCTGCCCAGGAACAGCAAGGTAGGGAGCCGTCCATTGTTTCAGGCCAAGAAAAGTGCTGTGCAGAGGGGGAGCCCAATACGCCCGGATGCTCTCTTCATAGGTACGTAGGGAAAGGATCTGCGCAACAAAGGCATCCATCGAGCGGGTGTTTCTCTTTACTCTTTCTACCCTGATAATTGACAAATATGCCGAGATCTGCATTTTGTATGCGTGGTTTTGAAGATTGCTTACACCAGATAAGAACTCATGTTTGGAAGAGACGCTTAGAGCTTGGCTTGACAAAGCAGCCTTTGACAGAGGCATACTGCAGGGCAAAGAAAGAAAGGTATGATTACGATACCCCACACCACAACACAGGCAAAGGAAGCCACTTTGAATGGGATGATGTCGAAGCCCTGCATTGAAGGAGCAGGACGACCTCAATAAAGAGAGCATACCCACCAACTCACCTGCACCAGCGTAAAATGAGAAACCCATGCCACTGCTGCAGCACCTCCTGCTAAGGGCGCGATGAATGCCATGGAAGACAGCACAGCCGCTCCAGTTAATAGCTGAAGCCAGGCGCTAGTCACCCAGGATGCCATGCCCTCCATGACCTGCAGGTCATAGGATTGTATGGATGACGGTGAGTCAAGTCCAGGCTGTTGTTGGTATCTAGACTAGGGACTTGTCGTTTAGAGCGGTATCCAAAAAATTGATTTGCGCAACTTGTGCTTGGGTAGCTGCCCTGAAAGCCTAGTGGCTTGTGGTCAGGCCAGACTCTTCGGGGTTCCGGGTTCGAATCCGTCTGGTAGCGTGAGTACTTCGCTGTCCGACAGCTCCGTCTCCGTTTCCTTAATCCATGCTCGTGGTATTATCAACCCTTGCGTATAATTTAATTTTTGCTAAGGTGTACAATAATGCCTCTATCAGACAGAGGTGTTGATGGGTAATTTGTGGGTAGTTTTTGCAGTAGATACAGTGTTGGCCAGGTTACCCACGCTTCTATAAGACTGTTGCTGGAGAAACTTCTTGTTCCTTTGAGTGAGAAGCTCTGGCTAGTTGTGGGTACTGAATTGAGTTCCCCTCCCAAGCACGCTTGTTCCATTGGTGCCGACCTTTAGAACTTTCTTTAAAAAGGTATGAAAAAGTATTGATCAAGAGAAGGTCACCTGTAGCATGCTGCGCAAGGCCGTTATTTGAAGCCCCACGATCAGCCAAGCATGCCAGACCAGCAGCCTGCAAGTATGCAAAATAAGCAACTTGCTAGAGTGGTTGGTTTATGTAGAAAGTTTTCGTCTTAGAACAATAGACGCCAGGCTAGTGCGCACGCCATCCAAGTCAACACACTGACTGAAACCAGCAAAGTAATTTAAACAATAAGCCACCCAATGGTGTGCGGCTATAGTGTAAAGAGTGACAGCTGCCTTCAATACATGTGACAGAAAAGGATCAGGCACTTAAGCAGCGCCCGCATCAAGTATTTGAGATGAATTTGCAGAGCCATCCAGGTACAAGTAAGACTTTTCCACAGGAAAAAGGAAGAGAGTATGCATTTGAGGTCAGGATGGATGCAGGCTGAACCTGAAATCAGCTCCTGATTAGGGAGGTGTAAATATCACTTTTGTAGACAAGTTTGGCAATGGAAATTGATGGTGCTCTCCGCACCTTGCCTCCATCAGCAGGGTGCCTTGGGCATCCTCTTGCACAGCTTCCTTGTCAAAGATACGGTGAAGGGCCTGGTTTGCCTCGCGCGCCACATCAGTTGCCTGCCGAAGAGTTGTGTGTGTTGTGGTAAATTGTTTTAGTGAAGCACGCAGACATGCCGCAAATGTACCACTGTGGGTAGTTGTTACCTACGCCTGAGAAAAGTAAGCGATAAGACGCTGCATTCCTAAGGGTATTCAATGCTGATCTGTATGCGTAGATGTGCCACCCTTGCAACGCATATTGTGAAGTGACAAGCCTACTCCTGCCACTTAGGGCAGGCAATCAAAGCGACTCACTTCTGGCATTTGGGGACGGCCTGCTGCATCTTTTGGAACAATGCCGGCACCTTCATGTTCAAAAGAGGCCGAGCCCAGGGTCTCCCTGTAGTGAACGCGTCATAAACACACAAAAAAAAAGGTCAAATCTTACTTTACCAAAGAGAGGAGAGGTAGGCTTCCCGATCCTGAGTAAACACCTTCATTTTCTCATCTGTTGCTAAATCGAGCAGAATAAGTCTAGCAACACACACAGTACCAGCTGCAAGCAATGCAGAGCTAGTTTGGAGCAAAAGGCATTGCAGGTAGGCTACAGACCTGATCAACCTCGGTGTATCTGTAACCAGAGCGTCCATGCCCGCGTTGGCGTGCTGCAGGGCCTTGAGCGTGAAGCGGTAGGCGGAGTCACTCACACTGTGTGCATGCACGGAAGTTAAGTGAGGAGCTGAAATGGTGGTGTTATTCGATATGGAATAAGCAGACAGAAAAAAAACGTGAGAATGGAGTGTCTGATATAAGAATGAGTAGGCATGTACGCAAGGTCATTCTAGAGCTACAAGCCCAGGCATGTGAGGATTGGTTTGTCTACAGCGCGCAAATGCTGGTAGGGATTTTAACACACACACACACACACTCTCTCTCTCTCTCTCTCTCTCTCTCTCTCTCTCTCTCTCTCTCTCTCTCTCTCTCTCTCTCTCTCTCTCTCACACACACACACACACACACACACACACGGACAACCCCTCTGCAGATCAACACCTGAGAACTAGCGCTGTTGGATAACTGGTGTACAAAACCAGCTTCTTAGCTCTGCAACGTTGCCACTCCTCCAAATATCCATCGTACCCTTCACTCACTTTGTGATTGGCGTCGAGCTGCTCACAACAACCCAGCGCGTCCCTTGCACCGCAATGGTGGCGGCTTGAGACGACAGCTTCCATGTTGTCTGTGCAGCCCACACCGTCGAATTGTAGGGGAGGGTGACAGACAGCCACCACGTCCATTGTAAGGTGGGGCGTACAATCTGTGTGTGTATGTGTGTGTGCACGAGACAAAGTGTAATGTATGTGGCTATGTTTAGAAGGCATTGTAAACATCTGTTTGATGTATCAAAAGCGTTGTATCGAGCGAACAATTAAAATAACCAATCTGTGAGTGCCTTCTAACCTCAGCTATTGCACGAATATCATCTCCCACCTGCTCATTGATGCTAGTCACCGCATCCTCGATGGTCTCTATGCCTGCTTCGGCACCCTCGATTGGTGCCACCTACGAGCAAATTCATTTTGAGCCAAAATCTAACATGCCATGGTCACATTGACGAATGCGTTGGCAAGCTGCAGGTGAAATTTTTTGTGTCATCGGCTTGTCAGGACACTCACCCCAAGCTCTCCAGCTCGCTCTGCCGCATCCCCGACGGTAGAGATGATGCCCCAGTCTTCCTTTTCGGTGCCTGCTTGCGGAGGCTGGGGTGTGGGCTCACTCGGAGGTTTCTGTTGTGGAGGTGCCTGCGGATGCGGGTCTTGCGGGGCAGGCAGAGGTGGCTCCTGCATATGCTGAGGCTGCTCAGCAGCTTGATCTGGCTCTTTCGCTGTCTTGTTTTGCTCATCCCCTGCCGGGCCAGATGGATGCAGCCTCTCTGTGGCTTGTGGTGCCTCAGTCATGGCGCTAGTGGAAGGGATTACAAAAATGATGCAATGAGCTTCAGTGTCGCTCTAAATCTCAATTAGTATCGCTATTAAAAATTAAATGAATGCCAAATCCATAAAAGCTAAAGACGTTCTTGTCACACTGAAATAATTTATGACAAAAATATCGAGGGTTCAAGCCGTTTTTTTTTATATAGCTCAATGTAGTTTTGACACTAACTCCACGAAGAATTAACACCGAAGGGCTTAAGCATGGTTGGTCTGGGAAAAGTCATGCATTGCTAATAGGGCGTTAGAAATACAAGTACTTAGCAGGCAGCATTATTTAACAGCTCCCCATCTTCATCAAGGATAAGGAACCGAGTACGTGGATGCCACCACGCACAGATAAAGAGGGAATTACGTACGGTATTACTCAAAAACTCCAACACACGAGAAAAATGGTAGACTCTGCCCACAATGAGGCCATACGGTTCCTAAATGGCTTGGAAAACGTTAGTGCAAAAGCGGTGACCCGCCTACACACCATTAATGGACAACCAGCAAGCCAGGCGGTTGAAGACCTGGCCTCCTTGGTGTGCAACATGGTACATGCAGCTCATCAAACGGCGCTACAAGTATGTGCAACAAAAACGACCCCCAATGAGGGAGGCAAACATTGTATGCCGCGCCCCATGAGTAAGAAACGGCATAATTTAAGTGTGAAACTTGGCGTGATCAACCAAAGGGATTCACGCTTGGCTGGGCTTAGTCTGGGCTCTGCAACCACACTGGAAGAGGTCCGGCAAAGGAATAAGCCAAACAAATCCCTCTGCCACTTCATTGCAACATTCAATGTTTTTCTGTGAAGGATCACTTGCAGATGAGGTACCCCATACAATCTCTCAGGAATGAAACGTATAATAAAGTCCCAAATAGAGAACATGGACAAGGCTTACCACAATGATTGTGTCCAACAAGCACGTAAACAACAACAACAACTTATTAGCAAACATCCTAAGCAAAGATATCTCTTCCACCAGTACCGGCCAGCCACGGGCGGGTATGGTAGCTCTCCAGGACCCTATAACACAGGAAATCAAGTCCGAGCCTGACAAAACTTAAAACATAGTCCATGCTTTCTTTTCAAAGTCACTTCACGCTGTAAACCCCATAACAAGTCAATACCTGCCGGAGCAAACCCCTCGACACTACCCGTGGGATGATAAAGCAAACAGAGGCACACCTGACCCCTTCACCTTAGAATCCAAGATAACAAGGTCAGAAAAAGAGGGCAGCTCTGAAAGGCAATGGCTACACAACTCCATATTAGACCAGGCAGCCTTCCACCAATTCGCACCAGCTCACTGAAAAACAACAAATCACCAGGCCCAGACGGTGTCGTTAACGAGGTCTTAAAAATGCTCCCTTCTGAAATACAAAGGGTAATACACATGTTGTTTATCATAATGTGGGCCACAGGAGTACCCCCCCAGGCTTGGAAAATAAGCGAAACTATCCTCCTTGATAAAAATAAAGGAGAAGAGACACAAATAACATCGTATAGGCCCGTTGGATTGGTTAACACCCTCTACAAATTATGGACACGTATGGTCACAAATGCAATGTATGAATATGCAGAATGTAACTCATTGCTCAGCAACACACAAGCAGGCTTCCGAAAACAACTAGATACCAGCCACCAACTTGAAAACGTCATCATGGCCCTTGAAGATTCAAAACTACACAGCAAGGACATATATGCCCTTGTTGTTGACTTAACCTCCGCGTTCAACACAACTGACCATGACCGCATGCTATGGATCATGTACGACCTGGGCTTTCCTACGGATGCAATTGAAGCGGTGAAGCATCTGTACACTCAGGCAAGCACGCATATCCGCCTCCCAAGCGGTGGAAGTACGGACCCTATTCCTGTAGAGAGGGGAACGATCCAAGGAGACACCCTATCGCCTTTCCTCTTTCTCCTATATCTAGAACCTCTTTTGCGGTGGCTTCATGTGGAAGAGGGTATAATCATGCATGTGCCGACTCACACGACCACTCAGGCAGCCTGGATAGCCTAAAGCACATGCACCTTAACAACACCCTGAGCAATGAAACCTTCGCAGACGACCTAATATGTCTGGCAGGATCCCTTAATAACCTCCATATTAAAGCGGACAAGCTGACCAGGTACTCTAATTGGGCTGCTCTGCAGGTTTCAGGCAGCAAGGCAAAAGTAACAGGGATCATACACGGGGCTGCCAAAACTGGAGTGTGGGGAAAAGACCCAAAGAAACATCTGAGCACGCAGCTCTCCAACAAAATATTCGTCCAAGGACAACATGCACACTTCATTGAGCACAATGACCCTTTTACCTATCTCGGCGTTGAGCTTACTATGAGCCTGAATTGGACACACCAATACACACGTATGACAGAAACCTTGAAACAAAAAACTCACAGGCCTCAGAAACTCATACTCCTCCCTGGCAGGCCATACACATTATAAATACCGCAATCATGCCAAGCATAGCGTATGCATTTCTGGTCACCCCCTACGACCCTGACCGACTATACGACTGGGACAATGAAACTGGGATCCTGATCAAGCATAAATTTAAGGTCATGAAAAGCACCCCCACTGCCATGATCAGAGAGAAAAATAATGACTTTGGCCTAGGATGCCATTCAATTTCAGTGGAATATCACAGGCGAAATGCCGAAGCCCTAATACACAGCATGAACCATAAAAGTTACAAACATAAATGTATAGCAGAGAAGCTGCTCCGCAATCAAATTGCCCTTTTAAGACAAAAAGCCTCTGATCTACAAGTACAACACAGGGAGTCATCATTCCCTCTAAGATGCCTCCTAGGATTAAGTATGCGGGTACGACAGCTGCTTAGTATCGAACTTCTGATATGTGTGTTATTAAAGAGAACAACAGACATTTCTCTGAGGACCTGAAATGGATCTCAGCCTTTGTTTCATCCAAGCGAATTGTGTACAACCGTGAAAACCTTGTACACGTCATCGCCAAGCCCCTTGTAGCACTGGGGGCCTCCACTCCCACTGGCCTCTTGGAAGCAAATAACACACATACAATCACTGGTAACGCCCTTAAACTAAAATTTGAAAAACACTGCTCTGATGAGCATATTATCGCTTTAAACCGATTATCTGCTCTCCTTAACACAGATTCAACGACTGTGACCACGCAAGACATAGCTCGAGAAATAAGCAAGGGATGCAACACCTTGACTGAAGACAGAAAAGTAAACACAGCTCCAATGGCAATCGAGGGCTTGTACCAGGCATTTGAACAAGAAAGGACAGAAAGACAAACAACCACTCGCGTACGCACACTACGCCCAGAACCTAATATCCTCCCAATGCCTCACACACACCGCACGACGAACCCCCAACCTTTCAAAGACACCCTGTAACTCTTAGACGGGTGAGAATACAGCAATCAGCTAGCCAGCCCACCCCTGGCATCATACACAATAATGTCCAGAGAGCCAGCCATATTCTGTCACAACAGCCCCCACAAGGAATCAAATAGAGGGGATTGGACACAGAGGAGCAACCCACTAAAAATATCAGACCTGCAGCGGTCGGTTCATAACAAATACGACCTCAAAGTATTGCGACCACACCTAGGCAGACCCGTGCCATGACCAGGCAGGAACTACCCTGTACATCTGCTGCTAACAATAGATTAACAAGCACGATCAGAAAGCGCACACACCAGGACCCTGATGAGCATGACGCATCTCAATCAAAACAGATTCAAGGCAATGCTAACATAATTCATCAGTTCTCTGCTTCAGCTGTAGAACTGGAGTTCTTGCGTAGTGAGCGTAGGCTGAGATCTGGCAGGCACTTTGCATAAAGTGCTGTGTACTCTCGTTTTAGGCATTCTTTTTATGCCTTGCTT
>Ga0307968_1000803_pt1:0-15000 | contig 23999 bp, 18 predicted proteins | sample OrgLakmetagen650_FD_201834 | JGI IMG/M metagenome (GOLD analysis project Ga0307968, IMG submission 201834) | Saline water microbial communities from Organic Lake, Antarctica - #650 | ecosystem: Environmental > Aquatic > Non-marine Saline and Alkaline > Saline | place: Antarctica: Organic...
CCAGCCTAGATATCACTGCTGCCTGCAGGTACAGTAACCCCAGCCTAGATATCACTGCTGCCTGCAGGTAAAGGAACCCCTCCTAAGGTGTCATCATTCATCGTTTATTACAAAAAATGTTCACACTGGTTATTATCGTCGTACACTACAGCTGCATGTAGTTGAACACGGAAGGCTTTAAGTGTGTACGTACGTAGTTGAACACAGAAGGCACTAAGTGTGTACGTACAAAGTTGAACACGGAAGGCGTTAAGTGTGTACGTACGTAGTTGAACACGGAAGGCATTAAGTGTGTACGTCTCTCCCCGCACGTAAAGCACCTTGCGGTTTGAGCAGGTGTGTAACTTTCAGTATCGTGGGTGTGTGACTTTTAATATTGCAGGTGTGTGACATTCAGTATCGCAGGTGTGTGACTTTTAGTGTTGTGGGTGTGTGACTTTCAGTATCGTGGGTGTGTGACTTTTATTGTCGTGGGTGTGTGACTTTTAGTGTCGCGGGTGTGTGACTTTCAGTGTCGTGGGTGTGTGACTTTTGGTGTCGTGGGTGTGTGACTTTCAGTGTCGTGGGTGTGTGACTTTCAGTGTCGTGGGTGTGTGACTTTCAGTATCGCAGGTGTGTGACTTTTATTGTCGTGGGTGTGTGACTTTTGGTGTCGTGGGTGTGTGACGTTTAGTGTCGTGGGTGTGTGACTTTCAGCGTCGCAGGTTGAGCACGTGTGTGGCTTTTAGTGTCGTGGGTGTGTGACTTTTAGTGTCGTGGGTGTGTGACTTTTATTGTCGCGGGTGTGTGACTCTTAGCGTCGCAGGTTGAGCACGTGTGTGGCTTTTAGTGTCGCTCGTGCAGGAGGAAGCTGTGCCTAGTAGGAGTGCCGCAGAGGTATACTATCCAATGGATGTGATCGGATGCGTGTCATAGACGAGGTATTTTGATAAGTGTCGTAGATGAGGTTTTCTGATGCGCACCTCAGAATAAGTGATCTGATGCGTGCCATAGATAAAGTCATATGAAGATGCATGTCGTAGACAAGGTATTTTGATGCATGTGGTAGATGAGGTGTTCTGATGCGTACCATAGACTAAGTGATCTGATGCATGCTGCAAATGAAGTATTATGAAGATGCGTGTCGTAGACAAGGTATTTTGATGCGTGTGGTAGATGAGGTGTTCTGATACGTATCATAGACTAAGTGATCTGATGCATGCTGCAAATGAAGTATTATGAAGATGCGTGTAGACAAGGTATTTTGATGCGTGTGGTAGATGAGGTGTTCTGATGCGTACCATAGGCTAAGTGATCTGATGCATGCCGTTTATTAAGTATTATGAAGATGCGTGTCGTAGACAAGGTATTTTGATGCGTGTGGTAGATGAGGTGTTCTGATGCGTACCATAGACTAAGTGATCTGACGCGTGCCGTGGACAAAGTATTATGAAGATGCGTGTAGACAAGGTGTTTTGATGCGTGTGGTAGACAAGGTGTGCAAATATTTATGTGCAGGTAGGATTGTCTGCACCGACATTATGTGAGACAACAAAAGTCTGCTCTGTGCTCTTGCTGCTAGCCATGACGCCCCCGTTGTGGTGTTCCCGTGCTGCAAGCTGGAATGATGAATAACAGCTCATGCTGCAGGCCACGACATGCTGCAAGCTGGATCTATGTTATGCTGCAAGTTAAATTTTAATTTATGCTGCAGGCCACATCACCCCCATCTCGCTTGTGGTGCCTCACTGTCTGCCCCTTGCAATAACAAAATGCATGGTAGCAAATAAGTTTGTCCGGCAATCAATGATCTGCACTTTCGCCTGACTGTAAGAGGCCACGACACCCTGTCACCCACATCTTGCTATAACAAAGTGTATGGTAGCAAATCAGTTTGTCCGGCAATCAATGATCTGCACTTCCGCATGACTGTAAGAGGCCACGACACCCCATCACCCACATCTTGCAATAACAAAGTGTATGGTAGCAAATCAATTTGTCCAGTAATCAATGATCTGCACTTTCGCCTTTCTGTCACACAGGCCACGACACCCCATCACCCACATCTTGCCAGGCCGGTTGGGGCTGCACCTGCACCCACAGCAGCATCAGCAAGACGTAAATCAGCAGCAGCGGCAAAGGCGCACGAGCCGCGTGCAGCAGCCGCCGCCGCAGCAGCAGAGCCTGCCGCAAGGTGGACCTTCACTGCAAAGCTGTAGCACATCGTATTACACCGAATATGAGGACAACAGTGCATTCCTGGCACTGGGTTCCGACGGTAGCGTGCTTCACGTTGAGGTGACGGAGCAGGAGTGGGCGCGGGAGGCGTTGGCACACCAAGTGGGTATCGGCTTGATCTGGCTTGTAAAAAATCTGGCTTGTACATGATCTGGCTTATTATGGCTTGACACACTAGGTGGGTTGGCGCACCAGGTGGGTGGCACACCAGGTGGGTGGCACACCAGATGGGTTGGCACACCAGGTGGGTTGGCGCACCAGGTGGGTGGCACACCAGGTGGGTGGCACACCAGGTGGGTGGCACACCAGGTGGGTGGCACACCAGGTGGGTGGCACACCAGGTGGGTGGCACACCAGGTGGGTTGGCACACCAGGTGGGTGGCACACCAGGTGGGTTGGCGCACCAGGAGGGTGGCACACCAGGTGGGTTGGCACACCCGGTGGGTTGGCGCACCAGGTGGGTTGTCACGCCAGGTGGGTTGGCACACCAGGTGGGTTGGCGCACCAGGTGGGTGGCACACCAGGTGGGTTGGCACACCAGGTGGTTGGCACACCAGGTGGGTTGGCACACCAGGTGGGTTGGCACACCAGGTGGGTGGCACACCAGATGGGTTGGCACACCAGGTGGGTTGGCGCACCAGGTGGGTTGGCACACCAGGTGGGTGGCACACCAGGTGGGTTGGCGCACCAGGTGGGTTGGCGCACCAGGTGGGTGGCACACCAGGTGGGTGGCACACCAGGTGGGTTGGCACACCAGGTGGGTTGGCGCACCAGGTGGGTGGCACACCAGGTGGGTGGCGCACCAGGTGGGTTGGCACACCAGGTGGGTGTCGGCTTGATCTGGCTTGGTAATTGAGATGGTTGCGCAAGCAGCTCGCTTAAAGCATGACAAGTGGTGATCAGGGGATGAAGTCGAGTAATGATGGCTGCGTTGACACTTTTTCGACGGCAGGTTTGATACTGGTCAGGGAAATACTGCGTCAGGTCATGAATGGCCGTGTTCAGTTCTGATGGCTATGCCTTGTTTGTGTGCCATCGTTGCATGCGTGCAGTGGCTGTCTGAAGTTGCACGAGCAGCTGATGCAATGGCTGTGTGAAGTTGCACGAGCAGCTGATGCATCATCATCTTGCTTTTTACAGCAATGGGATCAGTGTTGTGCACCTGACGCTTGACGGCGTCAATCGTAAATGACGCTGACGGCGTAATGTATGTCAAATTGACGGTGAAAATAGTAAGTTAAGCCGTCAATCGTCAGAGTTTAGTGACGGTAACGCCGTTATTTACGGTGCCATTTTTGAATGACGCCGTATGTGCACAACACTGAATGGGATAGCCGTCAATACTTGTGCTTGCAGGGCCGCATAGAGCTGCAGCAGGAGAGGGGGGAGCAGGCACACAGTGGAGGTAGTGGTGCGCAAGGAGGGGGAAGCTGCTATTATTTCAGCACGATAAAGCATGCCAGAAAATGGGAGCTTCCGGTACCGAGGGCCTTTTCGTTGGCTGGTTCAGAGGGTGTTGGGGTTGAGCTAGTAAATGAGGAGGGCGTTATTGTGGTGGGTCCACAGCAGGAGTCTGGGGTATATCGGCGCAGAGCAGCACAGCAGCAGCATCCCAATAATTGTGTGGACCTCGCCTTCCTCTTTGCCCACACTCCTTCCTAAACAGTAGAATGACATGCTGCTGTTATTCAAAGGTATCTTGTTATACAGCCCTTACACATTCATGGTGTTTATTATTCTGTAATCCATTGCTTTTTCTTTCCAGCGGCAGAAGTATGGCTAAGAATTGGTTGGCGGCCAGGGTTTTGACTTCTTGTTTTTTCCAAACCAGGTCATGCACTTCAAAACGAGATGTAAAAAGGTTCGATTCTACCAGCGATTCTACGTAATACTTGGCTTCATCTTTAAACTCTAGGTAATATGCCTGGAATGGCTGCTCGTCCTGCCTACTGTGTCGTGACAATAAAAAGACATTGAACCCCAAACTAATGAGTAAGCTGATAAAGATGTGATTGCTGAGAGTGACACAGCTGTATGCATGTAGCTCCTAAGCTGTCTTGACGTAGCTGTATCAGTTAAAGTACAAGACAGATAGAACCCTGAACCAATGGATGTGCCTCTGCCAGACTTGATGTGTGACAAATCAATAATGACCAGTGCAAGTGATCGAAACAGCAGCGGCACAAACAATGGGTACACGGCTTGATCATTGTGTGTTCCCATTTCTCCTTTCTTCTTTCCCTATCAAAAAGAAGAAATGCTTAGGTATGCTGTTAGATCAAATTACTGTCACTGCAAAGTATAAGACTCAGCACATCCACTAAGACTGGCCATCCACTGGAAGCTTATTGAACACGACAAATAGAAACTCTCAACTGTCAACCAACTTAACTGCTCTGTCACACGATTCATCGCTGCCAACGATTGGGCGTGGCAATAACATATCAATTATGCTCCAATTAAGCATCGTGTGTGGGTGGATGGGTGTGGGTGCGGGGTGTGAATGTGGTGGGTGGGTGTGTCATGTCCGCATACATGGTGAATTTGAATAAGTGCGCAAACCTATATGTCCCCTAGAAGCTGCCTTTCAGCTAAAAAACTGAAAACTGAAATCTGAAAACTGTGTAATAACACATGTGCAGATGTTTTAATTGCATGATGTTGTGCAGCATGATATCATGAATTAAGACGGTGTGAACCCATTTACTCCAGTGGTGCAGGGAGCACATAAAACAACCTCAACAATAACAACTCCCAGCCTCAAGTAGACCAACCTCTACTACTGAGCATTTAATTACCAATTTCCGGCTCCAGACACTATAAGTACTCAACTTCGTGTGGCGATCAGCGAGAATTATCCCACGGACTTTTCCGAGATCCCTGCCCCCGGGGGCGGGGACGAGGGAATCAGCCGAAAAAGTCCGTGGGATAATTGACCGCGGTGTACCGCAGACGGAGCCGCGGGCCTCGCGCGGAGTCCTGCTGTCGCAATCAAATTTAATCTTGTCGCATAAAAATTCAATTATCCGAGTTCCCAGCCCCCATGTCGCATAAAAATTCAATTAATTCCATTTTTATGCGACATGGGGCAGGGGAACTCGGCTGCGACAATTCCGTAAAAATTCAATTATCCGAGTTCCCCCGCCCCCTGGCGGGGGACGAAGGAAACAGTGGGTGTAAATAACATCTCCTTATTTACTTAATAAAAACTAAAAAAATAGGTCCCTATATGGGTAACTTTTTTTGTTTGTAACTTTGTTAGTTATTTAAAGTTATTAAATATCTTACAATGGGGAGTCTTTATAAAACGTTCGTCTAACCCGTGTAGTTTAATTTACGCAAAAGTGCGTGGTCAGAGATATCTTTTAGATAGCACCCTTTTTTATCTTTTCTATTAGGTGTAATAATTAAACTCTTTTTTCAACAAAAAAGAAGGCTTAGTGCCTTTCTTAACTTAAATCACCAGCTGTGGACCAGCTGCTGTAAGAGCCGCTGCTACACATCACACAATCCTTATCAAAATCTTTTCAGACCACCAAAACTCTTCAGTCAAATCCTCTGCCATCCAACTATTAGAAAAACAAGCCGACTTCTACACGTAACAGCTCTCCGAACTCTGTCAATCAAGTCAACTATTTAAAGGATAGCACTGCTGCAAGTAGGAAGCAATCGTGACCTGCGTGGTGGGGCTGGACATAAGAAATCATGCCGTAAACTTAGAGCAAATACGTGAGGACGACGCCTGTGCGTTCTCTGCTGATCCTCGTGCTCGTGTGTGTCTATCTCTGCTAGTGCTACTCATCTTTGGTTGGCTGCCACACCACTGTCCTTTCCCTGAGCTGAACCGTGTACTCAAACATTCTCGGTCTCATCGTGGTACACGTTAATATGACTAGGCGAATAACAAGAATCAAAGACCTTACACGGTACAGGGTCTCTTGAGGGCGGGTCCCCGGTAATGTTACCTCTTAGAATGCTCACGACCCGTGACAGCTCGGAGTTGTCAATTTATTACCGAAACTATAAAATCCAGATCATACAGGGTATCAATAAGACTGGCACACCCAGCTTATTGAGCAAGACACACAGAAACTCTCAACTGGCAACCAAATTAACTGCTCTGTCACACGATTGTCGCTGCCACTGATTGGGCGTGACAGATACCATAGCAAAACACTCTGCGGAAAATCCAAATGGCCATGATATCCACATTACCACTGACACCCATCTCCACTCGTCATTTTCTGATCGGCCAGGCTCACCCCTTGGTGTATGCTAGGCCAAACGGCTCCTTAACTGTTTCACTGCAGCTCTCATCCTAGCGTGCCTGCCGCCTTGCTCTAGGTCTAGGTTGGCCTGCTTCCCCTTGCTCTCGGCCTTTAGTAGAACAACTCTTGTTGTCTACACGTTTAGCTCACTGTACTCCTTTCTTGCCTCCCAAGTATGGGCTTGTATTGCTGAGAGTGACGTGCTGGCGCAGCTGCCTTCTTCTTGGGAACTCTTTCTTCTCTTTGGTTGTGTTAGAGTTGGTTTAGGTGCACCAGTCATCGCAATGGCCTGGCTAACTCTTAGCTTCCCTAGTCCTATGTTGAGTGCCTCACGGTGGTGTAGCGAGACGTGCCCTCGGCCTGTCTTTACTAGCCCTGTCTTCCTTAACCTTGTTTTTACGTAGACACCAAAGTACGCAGGCTTTCCTTCCTTTTTCCTCTCCTGTGCTTGACCTTCTCGTACACGTTTTGCCCTTCTTCTCATCAACCTGGTTGCCCCCCTTACTTTCTTTTATTTCTTCCAGCCTGTCTCTCTTGCTCCCTTTTCATTTATCAACTTTCAGTTCGTTTCAACCTCGTAGTAGGGAGTTTGCTATCTCCCCTTGACCTACGTAATACTAATTGGCAAGTTGTGGAGGACAGCATCGGACTTGTCTGCTGTAGCTGGGTGAGCTGGTGGGGTGGGCAGCTAGAGAGGAGAGAGAGGAGCTGTTTTTGGGGGCTGCATGCGTCCTTTGTTCTCTCTTCTGCTCCGCTGCTCTTGATCTCTTGGCACTACTGGTTTTGTGAGGCTCTCTCAGCCTCTTGTTTCCTGTCTCTGACTGAGGCTTCTTATACACACATCCTGAGACACATCAACTATATCAACAGCTCTTTTCTCGTTCTCCTTGATGCTTTCTCTTCGCGCTTCTTCAAAACAAACGTTCTCTTTCTCTATGCACTTTTCTCTTCTACATACATCTGTTTCATGTTTCCTCTAGCTTATATTTTTTTTGTTTAGCCAGGTGTAGTTTCTGGCTTTTTCCAAACTTCCGCTGAGATGCCCTTTGAGGCATATATATAGTGATTTATCCTTACCTTACCTTACCTATGTGATACGCCAACACCTAAAAATAATCGGCAAGGTGGTAGATCCTCCCCCAGCTCGCCTACCAGACACTCACCTGCCAGCCAAGGCCTTCAGCAGGAAGGCTCTCCATTTTCTCAGATCTCGATGCTGTAAAAGCACACATGCACGTCCAACACAAACTAGGTCCTAAATCAAACCATAAGTCCACAGAATGCTACACAAAACACCGAGAACTGATTCAGGAAGGCAAGTTGTCGAGAAAGACATAAGTAACTCATTTTGGAAAAAGTGCAAGTGTCACCTCTGAGAAAAGAAAAATGTCATGCTCTGCCGCACAGATTTGATATACAACCAAAAGCGTGCCGCCCAATGCAACTTTACAGAAAGCCCACCAATCTGCCCAATCTACCACAAGCTAGACGGCACCTATCAAATACTGTTAGGCTGCAGCCGTCCCATTATAAATAAACTGATCATAAACAGGAAGGCATAACGCTGTTAGACAAACGATTATGAAAGCAATCCAACAAGGTACACAGGGTGTCTGTGTAACATGCTAAAAGGGTTATTGATTTGATGTCAATTCTCTGTATTACTGGGTACACATATCGCACGTAACAGCCTGCCTGCTAGCACAAGCAGATGTAGGGAATCGTGAAAAATTGGTACAACATGGCATTACATAGCTATACGCCCTTCAGAAGAGACACAGGCCTGGTAGGAATGGTTCAAACCTAGCTCTTACCTTACAATCTCAATGCGCAACAGAGGCGAAAATTTAGCAAGCCAGATGTAATCGTAGTTACTCCGACCCAGCACCAGCCGCGCCCCAAACGAATCCCAACAAACACGTATCATACAAGGTCTGCCAATAATTAGGGTTGGCCAGAACCGTATATATACGCCGTATATACGGTCTTCACCGCAGGGATTATCCGAAATATACGGCATATATACGGTTCTGGCCAACCCTACCAATAATGCAAGAAGAGCTGCCCGTGATGACTAGCAGAAGGCCCTGCCAATCCATACCCCCTAGCTATGAAACCAAGAGTCATACAACCAAACAAACGCGATATACATCTGATTGAAATTAAGTGCTGTGTAGACACTTCCCCTACCCAACAAGCAGAAAAGGCACGAGAACAGCATAAGCTGCTAATGCTTTGCTTACTCAGACACCGCAAAACCCGCCACACCATCCTGCTAGGAGCAACAGGCACTATTTACAGCAGCCACACAAGGAACCCATTCCACAGTCTCGGAGTTACTCCAAAAATATTTGAGCGATACTCCTGGTGGTGTGCAGGCCTCTGCCTCCCAACCACCTGATCCCCACTAAAAAGCCTCTCCTCTTCTGTTCTCCAGATGAAACGTTGTGCGTGTCTGCATCCATTGGGTGGTGCAGAACACAAAGCAGCATCCTTTTCTAATCCCATTTTTTTTCTCTCTAATCCCATGCCAGTAGTGTTTACACTATCTGCGTTCTTTTTCTTTTCTTATTGATTACGTGGCACTTTGTTAATTGATTATCAGTGACGCCTTGAACCATCAAAAACACGCAAGCAGAGCATTCATGGAAAATAAAGACGAGGCAGTGAGGCCACTCCCCTATGGCATAGAATAAGAAATGTAGCCTTTCGATGTAGCAATGATGAAATCCCCGATCAGTGAAATGAAGTAGTGGAGATTTGGTGGATATTGCGCTCTAGGCCTCAAACTGGGTCCTTTTGAAAGCTGAGAACTGTATCAAAAACGGTGTGCCGGGAATGAATTCGTCAAGCAAGCATGAAGTTGTCAAGCATGAATTTGTTAAGCATGAATTCGTCAAGCAAGACAGAACAGGAACCTTGTACCATTAATAACACGCGTGGTTGACACTGTCAATTGGTCTGGCCTTGTCTGTCTTATAAAGGAGAGCACGTGTGGAATGAACAAGTTTGGCAGATGAAGTAGTGCACGAGGACAATGGGAGTGCGCAAATGAAATTGTTGCTTCGTCAATTTTGTAGATGAAGTTAGGGTATACATAAAAAAAGCACCAGCACTTGGTGCAACAAGAAAATTCACAATCTTGGCGTTTGCTTTATTCCATCCATCAGTTTTACTACTTCACCACGACAGGCCAGTGTTTTGCCTTCACGGCCGGACCCTTTTGATTCGTCCCTGCAGCACCAAGCATTTTTACTCCGGGCTGAAGAGCAGCTTCTAGATGCGCGGTGGCCTGCAATTGCGGAGGATTTAGGAGAGGTTAGGAGGAGGTGCACCAGATTGGCTTTGCTGCAGAGCCAGTAGATAGCCCCCCCAGAGTAATCTGAATGCCACCTTCAAAGTTTGCTCTATGGTACCTGGTATCAAAGTGAATCCTTTACCTTAATTACTGTGGGGTGTGGTCTTTTCTGCCAACGTAGCCTATATTCTTGCTCAACAAAATGGGATAAGCGCCTCAATCCTCACCTGCGGCTGGTTGACCTGCGTAGCTGGGCTGATGGCAGAGCATCCTAGTCCGACCACTTCATGCCTTACGTCACGTACGGCAGTCTTTGCAGCGTGGTTCATGGCTCCCACCTGCACAACACCCAAAAAAGCTGCCAGCTTTGATCTTGTCGGTATGAGTCATACGTGCCTGCTATTGCCTACTGCCTAATACGTCCATTACGCTGTTACACTGGTGCATGGCCAAATAAAAGCCAAGTACGTGGATCAAGCCAGCTGATATGAGGACAACTTTCCATTTTGTATTCATAGTTCGTCAAAATAATTTTTAATTTGAGTGCATGCATACAGTTTAGAGCAAGTGCTGAATTTGGTCTCCATACTTAAGGTGATCTTGCCAAGAAAACTAGCTTCCTTGCTCGATCAAGCACACAGCAATGCCTGCTTCTGCACAGCATTTGCAGAATGGAGCTCACGTTGGCAATGACGTGGTACAGGGGGTCAAACACTTGCTCTTCTGCCTTTTGTCTCGCCTTTGCTGCCGCAACACGCGCCCCTGGTGAAGCGGTCATGGATGAAGACATCATTTGGATGAGGTGTCAAGGATGAGAACATCATTTGTCAAGGATGAAGACATTTGTATGAGATGTGATGCTCAAATACGCAAGCCTTGAAGGAAGTAAGACGTACTGCATCATGTGCAACATTGATCTTGAAGGCACTCATTCCAGACGGGTATTGTGCAGAAAGCACTTCAAAGTGAAAAAAACAACAGATTGGCCTAAAAACAACAAAGGTGCCTACCTGACATGATTGCATTGGCACTGCGCGTCATACTCTCGTTTGCTCTGCCCTTTTGTGGGTGCGGTCTTTCTGGATGAGGAGAGGAAGGCGATGAAGGGGAGATGACAGGACAGTCAGGGGGTGCAGTTGTCAAAGGCCCATCGGTGGAATGCCAGTGAGAATGTGAACGGCTTCCAGCTCTACTAGATGCGGGCCGTTGAGTCGTCAGCTTTCCCAAGGCATTACTGAGGCTGTGTTGCGTGCTGCTGAGCTCTTGCTCTAGGAGCCGCACCCGATGCTGGAGGCTTTTCAACTCTGTTGGCTGATGAACCTCTCTCTGCATGGTGGAGAGTTAGTGTGCAAGCATGAGTGTGCTTTGATCTGTGACAGAAGTAGAGCATTAAAGAGCTTCAACTCCGTTGGCTGATGATCCTCTCTCTGCATGGTGGAGGGGTAGGGTGCAAGCATGAGTGTGGCTGAATGTGCTTTGAGATGTGACAAAAGTGTAGCATAAAAGAGAGGTGGGTTGGGTTCTTGCCTTCCTCCACCTACGAATGGGCAAATGGGCAAGCACACCTTTTGCCCTTCAGTATTATACAGTAGTAAGTGTATTAGAGGGTATGGCAAGAAAATCGTGACAGTTGCTACTACACTCGTAGATGCCACCACACTTTGCTGTGCTACACACGGTGACCTAAACCATGCTCACCCACTTACACCACATACAGCATCCTGCGCACAGGTGTGCCAACATAGAATTGCATCATACAACTGCAGAGTACTCTGCAGCCTGCTGCAGAAGTACTCACGTTCTTGGAGGCGCGTGCAACCGAATGTCAGTTGGAACTGTCTTGCCACAGCTTGCGCTGTAGGAACCATCTTTTTACACCTGGTCTTTAGTGGATCATTGGCCTTGTGTAAATTCCCCTCCTACGTTCGGTGGAGCCGAGCCGCAATATAACTCACCTGAAGCTGTGCTACATACGATGACCTAAACCATGCTCACCCACCCACAACACATGCATAGGGTTGGCCAGAACCATACATGTACACCGTATATGACCGTATGTAGAACGTATGGTAATTTCCCTGCCAAAAGTACCGTACATATACTGTATGTAAGTATGTATGGTTTGGGCCAGCCCTACACATGCAGCATCCTGTCCACAGGTGTACTTACATGAGATTGCGTCATACCACTCACCCGAAGCTGTGCAATTGTCGATTTGGAGTGCTGGAGCTGCTCTTTGAGCTGCGAGTTGACCAGAGCTTGGTAGCTGAGGCCTCCTAGTTCTTGTGTGATCTCTGCCTGCTCAACCTCGTGATCATGCTGCAGTCTACGCAGCTCTTTGTCCTGCACAGGATAAGTCGTAGGACAGCATTGAGCAAACGGGTAAGAAGGAGTGCAAGCAAGCAAACACGTAATTTTCACAGAGCTAGGATCGTGGGTAGGAATATGACCTTTTCTAACACACATTTGCTGCAAGCAGTGATTTGCGGGCATAATCCTTCTTGTATTGCTTGCATCTGCGTTTGGTCTACTGTTGTGCTTCATCCTCACACAAACATACACACTAACATACGCACACACTCACATGCGCACATACAAGTAACTAGGCAATTCACCAAAAGCAGCCAAGGAAGACAGCATTTCGAGTAATATGAGCACAGCCCTCAACTACAATCCCGATGTGCTTTACGCTTTATTTGCTTAACTTCAAGCCCAACAACCTACGCCCAAAAAGGGCACGATCCTGTAATGCGCAGGGTCTGAGCTCCACAAAATTGGACAAAAAAACAGTGTCAGGGATGTCAATAAGGAAATAACCTTATTTCTGAGCTTTACAAGATTGGACAAAACAGTGTCAGGGATAAGGCAATAAGGAAATAACCTTATTTCTGAGCTTCTGAATTTATCTGTGGCTGGCCGAGACTAGTCAGCAGCCGATCAGCCAAAATGGTGAAGGTAACCCCTGTGTATGGAACCTTTGTGACCATTAAACATACACGTGTCAGGATCATTGCCACGAGTGTGAACAGAGGCTTTTCATGCACCATTGCATATCACATACATAGGACCGTGGATTGGATGTATGAACCATAAACACACATGCACACACGTTGTACACACGCTGTACACACGCTGTACACACATGCACACACGTTGCACACACATGCACACACGTTGTACACAGAAGCCTCCGGGCTGGAAGTGCAAGGGCCCAGAAACAGAAACATACAACGAGTTATTGCAACAAAGAAGGCTCCTTGCATTCATAGGATAAAAGGCTTTTTCATAAGCAAATGCAAAGAGGAAAAGCAGTTTGGACGTCAAAGATGGGTCAAAGGAGAGTGCATTAAGCAAGCAGAGGAAGTGCTGCTTAAAAACATAAACAAACACATATTATTTGCTTTTTTTGGCTGATACATTACACTGAACAAAAAAAATTGCTGCAGACCTTCATTCCAGAAGTCTTTTTTGGCTTTTAATTGGGCTTCTAACAGTTTTTGGTTATGATGTCTGAGATTCTAAAATGTCCACATTGCCTACTTAGGTTTACACCTTCGCCTAGCTTCCATCCCTGCGCATAACGACGCAAGAGGCCGTCTTCTTGCCAGTTTCTGTGTTATCGTGTGTGGAAAATAGGGTTTGGCCAGAACCGTATGTATACACCGTATATGACCGTACGTACGGTAAATTCCCTGTCAAAAATACCGTGTATACACCGCACATACGTATGTATGTATGGTTTTGGCCAACCCTAGTGGCAAAGCATCACACACATGGTTTGTCATTCCTGACTTATGAAAGCGTTTCACAGGAATTTCTGCAGAGGCACTGCCAATCGCCACGAGCTGCGTTCCTACAGGAGCCTGCCACGCTGCCACACTGCCACACTGCCACACTGCCACGCTGCCACACTGCCACGCTGCCACACTGCCACGCTGCCACGCTGCCACACTGCCACACTGCCACACTGCCACGCTGCCACACTGCCACACTGTTACACTGCCACACTGCCACACTGCCACACTGCCACGCTGCCACGCTGCCACGCTGCCACGCTGCCACGCTGCCACACTGCCACACTGCACTGACTGAACGTTGTCCCACGTAATAATAGGATTATAACACTAATGTAAGGTTGGCCAGGACCGTATATTCACACCGTATATGACCGTATATTTGGTGATTTCCCTGCCAAATTACACCGTATATACACCGTATATATAGGGTTCTGGCCAACCGTACTTAAATAAGACCATGACCAAGGCTGCCGTGGCTTTATTATAAAGCTACCGATGAGTCCCGACACATTTCCTAAACAGGATTCTTTGCTAGATGAATCAATCCACGGACCTGCGTCACTCTATCAAAGTGCCTAGCCGACTCCAGCTGCCTGTTGGCTAACACCAACGCGTCCCTTGCTTTGCCCTCTGCAAAGGCAGCAGCTGCTTGGCGCTGCGACACATTCCCCTCCTTCACACTCGCCTGTGGGCAACGCAAAAGGGTTTAGGAGGTGCAGAGGTTAGAGGAGGGTTGGCCAGAACCATTATTTTACGGTAGGTTAGAGGAGGGTTGGCCAGAACTATTATTTTACTGTGTATACACGGTACTTTTTGCAGGGATTCCATTGAATATACGGTCGTATACGGCGTTTATACACGGTTCTGACACACCCTATTTAGGAGTGCAAAAGCAATGTGTAGGAGCTAAAGACAATACTGCACTGCGTGAGGCCACGCGGAAGAGCAGTCTGTTGGAAACCAGGCGGTGGCATCCTAGCGACAGATGTTCGTCAGTAACATTCCATTTTACACATCTGTGTTTCATGTGTTCAAAGATGTCCTCCTACACTTTTACTCACTTTAAGGGCTGCTAGCAACTCAGCGTGCTGAGCAGCCATGTCCTCCGTGACTAAGCGAGCCTCGTCTGCCAAGCGGGCTAAGGCCTCTTTCGTTGCTACTGTCCTGTGCATGAATGTGCAAGTGGGATGTGTGTATTTGTGTCTGTGTCTGTGTGCGTGTGCGTGCATTAAGGCATGGATACAAGTTCTCGTGGGCCATACCCACAATGACACGTCATGCTCTCTTGTCAGATGTTCGTGTTTAAATGTGGTATCAGATAAAAGTTGTTCCCAAACACATGCAGTGGTTTGAAACTCTTGACATATGTGTGTGTGTGTGTGTGTGTTAAAAATGTGTTTGATGCTCATGAAATGAGCAT
>Ga0307968_1000803_pt1:20000-23999 | contig 23999 bp, 18 predicted proteins | sample OrgLakmetagen650_FD_201834 | JGI IMG/M metagenome (GOLD analysis project Ga0307968, IMG submission 201834) | Saline water microbial communities from Organic Lake, Antarctica - #650 | ecosystem: Environmental > Aquatic > Non-marine Saline and Alkaline > Saline | place: Antarctica...
GCCGCTATATGGCCAACGATAGATTGGGCTGCAACATGAGGAATGTCAACAAGCTATCCCTCGCCTGTATGCTATCATTTAAACTATATATCGGATCTCATGACAGTGCCTCAAACGCACCGCGTGCATAGGCGAGACGGAGATGGAATCAGCGCCCGCATACCGGTCGCGTGCACCTCCACCCCCTACTGCATCCATCATACGACCTCCACGCGGCATCAACATGCTGCCGCCTCCTTCACCTACAGTTAAAAGTCAATTGAACTGTGCAAGTGGATGACGGACCTCGACGCAGGCGTGTCTGAGAGGCACCTGAATGAGCGGCATCTGAATGAGGCGTCTGAGAGGCATCTGAATGAGCAGCATCAGAATGAGCGGCATCTGAATGAGGCGTCTGAGAGGCAGCTGAATGACTTTGTTAGGGACTCAGCACATCAGCATCCTGCCACCCCCTTCACCTGCAATAAGTAGTGAATACAGTTGGCCAGAACCCAGAACGATGCATGAAAGCGCATTCAGGGTGCATATACGGTATATTCTTAGCAGGGAAATGGCCATACTTACGGTCATAAATATAGGGTTGGCCAGAACCGTATGAATACACCGTATATGACCGTATATTTGGTGATTTCTCTGCCCAAAATACCGTATATACATCGTATGTAATTAGTTCTGGCCAACCCTATATATGGTATACATACATGGGTGGGTAAACCTATACAGTTTTGGCCAACCCTACGAGTGAGGTGTGCAAGCAAATGACTGGTCGCAACAAAGGGGAATGAAAATGATGAGAAAGAGGAAGAAGTAAGGGAGAAGGAGGCAGCCTCATGTGTGTGTGCGTGTGTGTGTGTGTCAGTCACATGTATGGTGGCCTCCTTGACTGCCACGCCTATTAGCTGTTTTGGGCAGCCGCGCCGGTGAAGTCACACAGCATAACAGACAGCCGCGTCGGTAAAAGTCTAGGTAGTCTAGGCAATCTAAAATTCTAGGCAGTATAGGCAGCCGCGTCGGTGAAAGTCTAGGCAGTTTAGGCAGCCGCGTCGGTGAAAGTCACACAGCACAACAGACAGCCGCGTCGGTGAAAGTCTAGGCAGTCTAGGCAGCCGCGTCGGTGAAAGTCACACAGCACAGCACACAGACAACAAACCCGCAAGAAATCCAAGCTTCAATCATCCAAAGGGAATGTTGGGAATGTTGGGAATAAGGAAAGTACAAGTTCATTGCTGTGTGCTACATGCTGAGCGCGCCCGTGGTAACAATTTACAAAGTCAAGATCTTGCCTGTTTTGTAAAGTCAAAGTGTTACAAAGCAGCCCTTCCCCCTTCACACACAACACAAACACCACACACCAGACATGCATGCACCTGTAGGATCGTGAACCTACCAAAAGAGAGCTCGTCTCCGGCTTTTTCACACAGGTCTTTTGGAATTTCAGCACAAATAGTGGCTGGCCATGCAAGCATCCAAACCCTGTGACTTACACAACAGACGGGTTGTACTGATAACATACCGTAGGGGGGGGCAGCAGGAGAGCTCATCTCAGAGGCCAAACCATAGTGCGTGGGGCTATCCACAGTCATCTGCTGTTGCTGCTGCCGCTGCTGTAAGGCCAGAGGGGAGTCACTGCCTGTGAGGCCCAATCCATACGCCTCGCCTGCTGCTGCACCAAACGGCCGTCCTGTTGCCGCACCAGCTGCATGAGGCTGCGAGAACCCATACGCATCGCCTGCTGCTGCACCGTACGGCCGCCCAGTTGCTGCTCTATATGCCTGTGGCTGTGACGTGTACCCATCAAGTCCTCCGACGTCAGCCCCTGCCTGCTGGTTACCTGAGCCCAATCCCAGGCCCCCAAGACCCAGACCCCCAATACCCACATCTCCTCTCCCTCCTCCTGGCACATCTCCTGGCGCCCCCCCAAATCGGTTGCTGGGGACACGAGGGGGGATGGTATTCCCAGCTCCAGGACCAACTCCAGCTCCAAGCCCCCCACCTCCTTCCCAATACAGCGAGCCCAATCCCTCCTTCTCTGCTCCCCCAACGATCCCAGTGTAGGAGGGCTGCAGGGGCTGCTGCTGCAAGCCTCGGGGGGGGGAGGGGGGTGGCTGCAGGGTTGCACTGTAAGCAGGCACTGCAGCTTGTACAGCAGATGGGGCACCACCACCACCACCACCACCACCACCACCCAGACCCAACTGGTCAGGCGCCAGGCCGCTGCCCCCAAAGCCTCGAGGGTACTGCGGCCCTACACCCCTTTGCTGCTGTTGCTGCTGCTGCTGCTGCTGCTGCTGTTGCGTACTGAGGCCCTGCACTTGGTCAATCAACCCGTACCCTTGGCCACCCAACCCCTCCTGCACACCACCCCTGCCAAACTGCTGCTGTTGGTGCAAGGACTGCTGCTGCTGCTGCTGCAAGTCCAGGCCCCTGCCGAATTGCTGCATGCCTCCATACTGCTGCTGCTGCTGTGGCACTCCTGCCTGTGCTCTCCCTCCAAAACCTCTCCCACCTCCAGCACGCTGATGATGCCCACGATCGCCTGGGGTGCTGTGTAGCAAGCTGGGGTGGGTGTCGTTGAACCCAGGCACAGCCCTGTGTGTATTTGTATGTGTATATGACTGTATCTGCATGTTTGTGTAGGGACGTCACTTATTTTACTTCACGCGTCCCTCCCTCAGTATGCTTTAAGTGCGCTCACGATCTATGGCTCCCCCTCCACACCCAAAAATCGCACATATGCAGTGACAGTAGTTTTTACTTGCACGTGCGAATGCACATGTTGGTACCATACATTCTAATGTGCTTGCCCCTAAGGCTCCAAGTTGCCTACTAAACCAAAACATTTTGTATGTATGTATGTATGTATGTATGTATGTATGTATGTATGTATGTATGTATGTATGTATGTATGTACGTATGTACGTATGCACTATCTTATCAGCGCTGATAATCAGCCTAAAAGGCAACACGGCTGGCGTCTGTCAGCACTGATGAAGAAAAGACCCACCTGCTCAGGCCAGTGGGTTGAGTGCCGCCATACTGGGGAGGACGTGCGCGTGGCCCCATCCCAACCTCACGCAGCTCATCCCCAACAAAGCCAGCAAGGCCTGTGTGTACAACAGCTGTGGCTACAATATAAATGATACTACATGTAAAAAGGTTGTGGCTACAATATAAATGATACTACATGTAAAAAGGTTGGACAGAACCATGAACATGGTGTAAGAATGGCAACTTGTCTTTGGCAGGAATGTCTTCATAAATATACGATTTGACAATCACACGGTTCTGGCCGACCCTACATACACGTTGTGTGTGTATGCACTTCTGAAATGTATGTTATGGTTATACAGCCAAGACAGCATAACGTTACTTCGTCCCATCTTTGTACAGTCTGCGAATCAATGAACGTCGCTCAGTTCTCATAGCAGAGGTTCACTGAGGCGTGTGTGTACTGTTGACAGAGACGACGGTCTTGCGTTCATTAGACCTCTACACTCTATAAGGTTTGTGTATTTTGGTTGCCTGACTTTAGGGTTATCAATGACTTGTAGGGTTGGCCAGAACCACATATGTACGGTGTATACACGGTAGAAATTGGCAGGGAAACCACCAAATATACGGTCATATACGGTGTATATATACGGTTCTGGCCAACCCTAATAACTTGACTCTGATTCAAGCGCACAGGGCTTTACTCGTCCATGCGCATGCTTGCCCAAGCAAAGCAAGCACAGCAGCTCTTTTCGACCTTTTTCCACCAGCCCCCCTCACCACTTCATCTCCTGTTTTCATCCGCAGCAGCTAATAGGATGCTCTCAGCGCTGTTAATGCATGAGCAACACGTTCTTGCCCCCCACACCACTTCCCTCTACTGACAGCACATCAGGCCCCTACTCACAACCCCTCTCTCTCTCTCTCTCTCTCTCTCTCTCTCTCTCTCTCTCTCTCTCTCTCTCTCTCTCTCACACACACACACACACACAACAATCACGCGCACCA
>Ga0307968_1000805_pt1 | contig 23995 bp, 25 predicted proteins | sample OrgLakmetagen650_FD_201834 | JGI IMG/M metagenome (GOLD analysis project Ga0307968, IMG submission 201834) | Saline water microbial communities from Organic Lake, Antarctica - #650 | ecosystem: Environmental > Aquatic > Non-marine Saline and Alkaline > Saline | place: Antarctica: Organic Lake...
GGTGCGGGTGCGGGTGCTCGTGTGCGTGTGCGTGCGTGCGTGCGTGCGTGCGTGCGTGCGTGCGTGCGTGCGTGCGTGCGTGTGTGTGCGGGTGCGGGTGCGGGTGCGGGTGCGGGTGCGGGTGCAGGTGCGGGTGCGGGTGCGGGTGCGGGTGCGGGTGCGGGTGCGGGTGCGGGTGTGGGTGTGGGTGTGGGTGTGGGTGTGGGTGTGGGTGTGGGTGTGTGTTTGTGTGTGTGTGTGTGTGTGTGTGTGTGTGTGTGTGTGTGCGTGTGTAAGCGTGTGTGTGTTTGTGCGTGTTTGTTTAAGGCAAGTAAATTGGCCATTCCCATGCAAATACCCCCTATGGCGTTTGAAGTCTTGATATATGTGTGTGTGTGTGTGTGTTGTAAGTGCTTGTTTGCTTCTGCAGGTTAAAAATTGAGAGCAGAGGGTGCGGCCTGTACTGTTTTGAAATGTATGATGAATGTTTGTTTTGCCCTATGTGTGAAAGCGAAAGCTTGTTAGCAAAAGGCTTGATCGTCCTGGGACATAAAGTACCTGTGTGTGTTATGAACTACGTGTGTGTTATAACCTACCTGTACGTGTGGTGTGTGCAGAGCAACGCATCTGCACCTTGCTCTGTGCAACAAATGGCTGTGTATGCAGACCCACATTGTCACACATAGCTCTGAGCAATTACCACCTGCGTGTGTGTTGTGTGGATCCGTGCAGACCAATGCCCGTGACCAAAGGGCGCGGCCGATGCTGGAATCTATCGTGGAAAAGATACAGCACGTGGTGGAGCACGTGTGTCGAGAGGTTCAGAAGCAGGCACAGCTGTACCAAGAGAGCGTGCGGGACCAGGTGTGTGTATGTGTGTGTATGTGTGTGTTGTGTGTTGTGTGTTGTGTGGTGTGTGGTGTGTGTGTGTGTGCGTGTGTGTGTGTGTGTGTGTGTGTGTGTGTGTGTGTGTGAGAGAGAGAGAGAGAGAGAGAGAGAGAGAGAGAGGTAGATAGGTAGGTAGGTAGGTAGGTAGGTAGGTAGGTAGGTAGGTAGGTAGGTAGGTAGGTAGGTAGGTAGGTAGGTAGGTTGGTGTTAGCTAAAGTTTGCTGGCAGGTGCAAAGTTTGGCGCAGCTGTGTTGCAAGAGCTTGCAAGACCTGGTGTGTATTGAGTTTGTATGCATTTACTTCAAGCGCGTGTAAAGGATCGCTTATTCATCCAAGCTGTGGAGTACGTATGTGCGAGGCTTCAAAACATTATTGCTCCTAATCATGCACACACACCAACTGTCAAGCATACGTTCATGACTTCAATAGAAAAGATATGAGCAGAATGCATACTTCCTTCCTGATTCCAAACGTGCACACTCGTGCACGTGCCAATTGGCGAGTGCGCTCCCCTCCCCCGTCCCCCCCTCCATACATACACACATGCACAAACGCACGTACACACACACGCGAACACACGCGCACATAAACAAACTCATATCTGCACACACACGCACACACACACGTGCACATACACGCACACACACACACACACACATCAGGCTGAGCTTGATGACACCAACGGGGTGGAGCTGGTGCAAGGCAGAGCTGCAGGGCGCGCACGCTCCATGCTTGCAGTCAGGCACGAGAAGCTTGAACGTGCACGCAACTTTGCACGAGTCATGACGGAGCTGACAATGCTGAACCGGTTCATACGGCTGGCAGACTACCTCTTTGTTGAAGGTAAACTGTGTGTGTGTATGTGTGTGTGTGTGGTGCGTGTGTCCGTGGTGCGTGTGTCCGTGGTGCGTGTGTGTGTGCATGTTTGTCTGTGGGTGTGTGTTTTTGTGTGTGTGTGTTTTTGTGAGAGTGTGCGTTGTATGTGTGTATGTGTGTGTGTGTGTGTGTGTGTGTGTGTGGGTGTGGGTGTGGGTGTGGGTGTGTTTGTGTGAGTGTGCGTTGTGTGTGTGTTGCGTTTTTGCCTTTGTGAGGTGGGGTCTGCTTGGTTTTACAGTTTGCAGCTGACGTGACTTCTGATGTGCCTCCCTACACATTGCAAGAAACTGAGAGTGAACAAAGGAATTTGAACTCGAGCTAAATTCAAGGCCTCTTATTGGAGCGCGTGTCCGGTCAACCTTTGAGTCTATGAATTGCCCCAATACACCCTTGATGGCAGAAACAATGCAAGAGCCTGAGTGCCAATTAATTTAGATTGCTCATTCCACACATTTCCGAGCAAACTGCACGTGCAGGCATAGAAACCTGTTAAAGGACTTGCTTACCCTGCTTAAGTGTGTTGGTGTGTTTGTTCCATTGAATCAGAGCGCTGACACACATGAAAGCATTGCGTGTTTCCCACTATCAGAGTCATAAAACAGGCTCCTTACCCAATGCCATGACTTGTGCAGGCACGATAGAGTGTGTGATATAGAGCGTTGAGGAAGTGCTGTCCTCTAACAAAACACATTCCTTAATCAATGCCATGACTCATGCAGGCATGATAGAGTGTGTGATCCAGAGCGTGGAGGAAGTGCTGTCCTCTAACAAAACACATTCCTTAACCAATGCTGTGACTCGTGCAGGCATGATAGAGTGCGTGATCCAGAGCGTTGAGGAAATGCTGTCCTCGCTAATCAGGCCCAAGTCCGAGGCAGAGAAGCAGTCCAAAGGCGTTTTCACCACCACCATATCGTTCATGGAAAATGGTAGGAGGGGCTGCTGTGAGATGGAGCGTTTAGCTCTTCACACTGCTGTGCATGTATACTGGTGACTTTTCATAGGAATCAATTCATTCACTGGTCAGGGACAGTGGAGACATTTTGGAATGGATAACCTACTACCAGCTGGCGTACACAGCATGCACGTGCTCCAAGTCTTCTGTTGTCTTTTCTTGTTGGTGTACGCAGCATGCATGTGCTCAAAGTCTTCTGTTGTCTTTTATTTTCGGCGTGTGCTGCAGCAGTATGCATGCGCTCAAAGTCTTCTGTCGTCTTTTTTAACAGCATGCATGTGATCAAAGTCTTCTGTTGTCTTTTATTATCGGCGTGTGCTGCAGCAGTATGCATGTGCTCGGAGTCTTCTGTCGTCTTTTTTAACAGCATGCATGTGATCAAAGTCTTCTGTTGTCTCTTATTGTTGGCGTACACACACGCATGTGATCAAAGTATACTGTTGTCTTTTTTGTTGGCTTACGCACGTGCATCTGATTAAAATCTACTGTTGTCTTTTATTATCAGTATACGCAGCATGCATGTGCTTGCAGTCTTCTGTTGTCTTTTATTATCGGTATACGCAGCATGCATGTGATCAAAATCTTCTGTGTCTATTTTCTTGGCGTATGCAGCATGAAAGTGGCTGTTATCTACTGTTGTCTGCTATCGTTGTGCGCCTTTGTCGTCCGCCTTAGTTGTGTGCCTTGGCTCAAATGCTGCTGTGAAAAATGCCAACCTTTTGCTGTGATTCCTTCGCTTTCCTTCTTTTTGTGCACACAACGTTGCAGCCATCGCCCTCCTGTACCCTGGACAGCTGCTCATGCACAAAGCCTGCGTCCTCTGTGATGGAAAAGTGTGCTGCTGCATGTATGTGTGTGTTTGTGAAGCTTTCTACCAGACCCTGAGCCGCTTCTATGCAATGGAGCTCATACATAGAATTGGTCAGTTTCCTACATATATACCACATACATATATACTACACATACCACACATACATACACACCACATGCAAGTGCACAACCGAAAATCCGCATCACCTTTTTCACAACATGGGTGGTACTCTTGCAACCACAACTTTCGGAAAACGGAGTGCGACAAGTAAGGCTACCTTTCCACATGACCTGCCCTATCTCTCAGGCATCTGCTTCACTCCTGACAGCGATGCCATATTGGATGAGCTGAACGCGGCTTTGGAAGGAATCATCAGCGCCGCACAGCAAGCTCCACGCATTGTGTTCATGCGCGCGTTTGCACCCTACTTTGAGGGCAAGCCCTCCGGCCTGAACCCACCCTCCATCATTCGGGCCACTGCAAAGTTCCAGGTGTGTGTGTGTGTCTGTATGTGTGTGTATGTATACACGTGGGTTTCTTGATGTATGTGAGTATGTTTGGATGTTTGGATGTATGTGAGTTTGTGTGTGTGTGTGTTTGCATCTTCTGAGCGCTGGCACTCATGCTGTGAATATCCCCCAGCAGCATTCACTTGATACCTAGTACGACCAGAAAAACAAAAGTAGCCCAAATTAGCTGTAAGATCCTCTGCTTGTTGCTCATACAAATTACCAGCAGCTAACAACATGTTCGCCTGATTGAATTTTTCATCTCTGTACATGTGGCAAGCAGCGAAATTAAGCGGGCTTTGTATGAAATGTAGCTTGCATGCAAGTATGACATTAATCATCCAAAACATATTGTGTAACACACGCACAAAGCGCTTCGAGGTCCACCCTTAGAAAACCTTGGTTACATATGTGACAACAATTATTGCCTGCAATGTAACTTGCATGCTAGTAGTGTGATGCCTTTTATTTCTGTCAAAACCAGTATTGTGTAACACACGCACAAAGCGCTACGAGGTCCACCCTTAGAAAACCTTGCTTACACATGTGACAACAATTGTTGCCTGCAATGTAACTTGCATGCTAGTAGTGTGATGCCTATTTTTTCTGTCAAAACCAGTATTGTGTAACACACGCACACAGCGCTACGAGGTCCATCCCCAAAACAGTTTTAACTACCGGTGCATAAGTGACAACAAAGCGCGGACATTACCCTGTGAGAGATCACAAAATGCCAGCCCTTTTACAGGCTTGCCCAGGGCTGTGGTAATGCATCACGCATGGCCAAATACGCATGGCCAAATACCCATGGCCAAATACGCATGGCCAAATACATGGGGAACTCCCTGCTTCATCTATCGTGTGTGGCTGTGTAACTGGGTAAGCCACTGGGCCGACAGTACTGCACACTGTAATTGTACTCCAAGCCACTTCTATTATTTTATTCAATCGATTTGATTGTGGATGGCGATCGCAGGCCTTGAGGAGGCATGTAAATACCACCATTGCGGAAGACTACCAGGAAGCTCAGGAGTATGTCAAGGTGTGTGTGTGTGTGTGTGTGTGTGTGTGTGTGTGTGTGTGTGAGTGTGTGTGGTGTGTACAAGTGTGTTTGTGTGTGCGTGGAGTACACACGCGTTGGCATGCCAATGGTGTTTAAGACCTCCGATATACACTTCAACAATAGGAGTGCCAGGTATTTTGTGACCTTGTGATGTGGAACGAGGACCTATTGAAAACGCCAGGAGGTGCTGTCAGGGCTTGCTAGATGTCTTTGTGGTTTCGTTGATGCTGGAGCTGCGCGGCATCCTGCCTGAACGGCACACCTAACCTGGTAGGTATGCCGTCATGAGCGCAACCTGCATAATAGGCGCTGTGACCCCTGCAGCGGATCCAAAGAGTTTGAAAGCTATTGAGCACTATGTCAACAATCCACAACATGCTATTGAGCTATGTCATGAGCCATGCAGCTCATGACATAGCTAGCATATTCAATGTCAATGCTAGCATGTCTCAATGCCAGCAACATGCCATTGAGATATGTTTGAGCGCTGCGACCCCTGCAGCGGATCCAAAGAGTTTGAAAGCTATGTCGCGCTGCGTCAACAATCCACATCATGCTATTGAGCACTATGTCAACAATCATCCACAGAGCCACAGAGAGCATGTGCCCAAGACAGAACGTGATTGAGCGTTTCAAATGTTATGTTTTGGTGATCATCATGTGTGCAGTGTGCCGCTGCTAGGCAAATGAAGACCGTGGACCTCAATTATTCATCATCCATGAGGGCATCAGTTGCAAACCGCAAATTCCTTTGCACCGCTTTGTTACAAAACAACACACGTCGCACTTTGAAAATGTGATAGCTAACGCCACTTCTGTCATACAACACAAATGTCACATGCTGGCCTACAACCTCCTATTACGCTTTCCTCCCCCCAGATGTTTGAAGACTATCGCAAGGTCTATAATTTTGGGCATTCCTGGAGCTTCGAAGAATACACTTCCAAGGTAATGCCCTAGGGCTGACCAGTGTCTGCGTAAATCGCCGTACACCACAACTATGTTCAGAAAGCTCTTTCCCTAAAACAGACAGCTGCGTAAAATGTGGCAGGACATACGGTAGCAGCCTTTCCTACCATTGTTCATGAATGATATGGTGGTCGTGAACATGCCTTCGGACTGCTTCTCTGTCGCCTGTATTGAGTAAGCCATCAGTCAAAACGTGTGACGGCTAGTGCTCGTTAGTAAAGACCAACCCGACTGCCCAAAGGTTTTTAAGTTCTCTGTCGCATGTACAAGATGTTTTAATTCACTGTGGTCCAGGACGCTGTGTGTGAAGTGCTGCGTTGGATGATGCAGAGTTGGACATGAGTATTATGAAGATGGTGGTGAACATTTGCATGCGTAGGAAGGGTTTACTCTGTTAGGGCCCAGCTTTTTCCCCAGCGACATTCTATAAAATGCAGCCACCTCAGGATGATGTAAGAAGCTGCTGCACGTGGTACATCATGAGCATCACACTCTATTAATGTACATCATGAGCATCTGACTTCATCAATGAACATCATAAGCATGGCACATCACGAGCATCACACTCTATCATCGTACATCATGAGCATCTCACTTCATCAATGAACATCATAAGCATGGCACATCACAAGCATCACACTCTATCAATGTACATCATGAGCATCTGACTTCATCAATGAACATCATTAGCATGGCACATCACGAGTATCACACTCTATCATTGTACATCTCAAGCATTACACTCTATAAATGTACACCACAAGCATCTCACTTCATCCAAGTACATCACAAGCATGGTACATCACGAGCATCTCACTTCATCAATATTCATCATAAGCATGGACATCACACGCACCTCACTTGTTAATCAATGCACGCTGTTGCTTGTCAGTGTAGACGTGCGCTGTAACTCGTAGTTCTTTTACTTCCTTTGTCGAACACACACAGCCCAAGGCGCTGCGCAAAATACGGTGTGACATGTACAAGCAGTGTTTTATTTACTTTTGTCGAACACACACAGCCCAAGGCGCTGCGCAAAATACGGTGTGACATGTACAAGCAGTGTTTTATTTACTTTTGTTGAACACAAACAGCCCAAGGCGCTGCGCAAAATACGGTGTGACATGTACAAGCAGTGTTTTATTTACTTTTGTTGAACACAAACAGCCCAAGGCGCTGCGCAAAATACGGTGTGACATGTACAAGCAGTGTTTTATTTACCTTTTTCAAATACACACAGCCCAAGGCGCTGCGTGAAATACGGCGTGACATGTACAAGCAGCGTGAATGGCGTAGCGAGCTGGAGCGCATGAAGATCTCACACGTGGTGCGAATGAATGCAAATCTCACAAAATGTATGCATGCAAATGAAAGTAATCTCACTTGTGGAGCGCATGAAGATCTCACACGTGGTGCGTGTTTGGTTCGCTTATGTCAATGCATGCAACAATAGCTGGTCATGTCTTGCTCAAACGCACGCATGAGGTGCATGCGTGAAGGCCTTGCATGTGGTGCGTAATGTAGAATGTAGATGATCCTTGTCAAGCTCATCACTGTCAGTACCGTCACTTGCGTACTGTGTTTTATGATCAAATGCACGCGCACCAAATCTGATGTGGCGCTCCATACGCACGCATGAGCTGGGTTGATTGGATGTTATGCACTGTGTGTAGGGCTATTTGTGCGCTCACGTAGGTCTGCGAGCGAGCATTATTTGCCAATATGCATGCTATGCTCACTTCGCTTGTTACTGTAAGAAATGCTTATATACGTTATACACATTGTAGGTACATGTTACCCTTATTGCAAGTCACCGTGCAATGCATGGTTGATTTTCCTATCGTAATGGCTGCTTGTTCGGTCAATTAATTTTTTCATTGCATCTTATATCGCACTCTTCCCTCCAACTTTTCGTCATGTCCATTGATCTGGTGTCAAGTTCCACCTACAAACCCAGAAACCCACATTCAAATTCACCCCTGCTATCATATTTTTGGGCCGCCTTTGCATGCTGACCTACTAAGTATATTAATCGCACTTCAACCAAGGTCAGAAGTGCCAGATGTTCTCATCCATCAGAATGTCCGAAGATCGCATCCATCAGGAACGTCCGATGTTCTCATCCATCATGACCCTTTCCGCTAACAATCAATCAAGTACTCATCTTTCAAGTACTCATCACTACTTCAGTCAGCAAATACTTCATTCTGCAAATACTTACAGTCAATGAAGCACTCGTGTACTGAATTTTTTTGTGACCCTTTTCACATACAGTTAATCAAGTACATAACAACGAATACTTACAGTCAATGAAGCACTCGTGTGCCGAGTACTCATCCATCATGACCCTTTCCACTTACACCCTTCCTGCCTTCCCTTGTCAGACGGGCTGTCTGTACATTGACTTCAAGTTTTCACTTACACCCCTCCTGCCTTCCCTTGTCAGACGGGCTGTCTGTACATTGACTCCAATTTTTCACTTACACCCCTCCTGCCTTCCCTTGTCAGACGGGCTGTCTGTACATTGACTCCAAGTCACTGCGCAACGACCTCATGCCCATCACCATCAACACCCTGGACAAGATCAAGTCCCTGCTCATGGATATGAGTAAGGACACATGTTTGGAGGTGGGAGATGCGTGTGTGTGTGTGTCTGCTTGCATGTGTGTGTATGTGTGTGTGCATGTGTATGAGTGTGCAAGTGTGTGTCTTTGTCAGAATCTCATTCCCTGCGCGCTTGCACCTGTGTGTAAACTCAGCAATTTTCCCCCTGCCAACATCCTTTTGCAGTAACGATCCCTTTGCATGGACGGGTCAAAAAAGTGTGTGTGCTCATACCTTGTCATTTGCTTCCTCAGGTGCTTGAAGATGTTAAGAGGCGTTTGGCTATGCTCAAGCAGCGTCCCACAGCACTGGACGAGTTCATGACCTACCAGGTATGTGTGCAAGAGATCGTAGTTTGTACAGAGATTTTAGTATGTGTGACGAGTTCATGACCTACCAGGTATGTGTGCAAGACACTTTGTATATGCAATGATCAAATCATCAAGTGCAATGATTGTGAGGATTGTTGGTGGTTGAACTCACAAACAGATTACGGTATGTAGAAACTGTTTAAGCTGTGACAGTGGCAGGTCAGACCAGCTCTAGGACATTGAAAGTGTAACTGTTACATGCGATCCTGTACAATGGCACTGTTGTTTTGTCGAAGCCTTGTCAAGCACGTACTTGGTCCAAGGATATCTTAATTTCTCTCCGCAGGTCATGCACCAGAAGCAGGTGGACGAAAAGAAGAAGGTGCTGGCCGCCGCGTCCAATGTTGATGACATGTATGACATGCTGGCCGCGTACGAGCAAAAGGTATGTGTGTTCATGTTTGTACCTAATTGTTTGTGTGTATGCGTCTTTAAGGCATGTACGACATGCTGGCCGCGTACGAGCAAGAGGTATGTGTGTTTATGTTTATGTTTGTACCTAATTGTTTGAGTGTATGCGTCTTTAAGGCATGTACGACATGCTGGCCGCGTACGAGCAAGAGGTATGTGTGTTTATGTTGTACCTAATTGTTTGTGTGTATGTGTCTTTAAGGCATGTACGACATGCTGGCCGCGTACGAGCAAAAAGGTATGTGTGTTTATGTTTATGTTTGTACCTAATTGTTTGTGTGTATGTGTCTTTAAGGCATGTACGACATGCTGGCCGCGTACGAGCAAAAGGTATGTGTGTTTATGTTTATGTTTGTACCTAATTGTTTGTGTGTATGTGTCTTCAAGGCATGTACGACATGCTGGCCGCGTACGAGCAAAAGGTATGTGTGTTGATGTTTGTACCTAACTGTTTGTGTGTATGTGTCTTAAGGCATGTGTGTGCATGTATTAATTCATGTGTCGTGGGCAGCAAAAATTCCAAAGAAGTGCAGGTCTGCTACGTCTGGCACGAATGTAATGTGTGCTGAAGTCGCGTTATCTTGAAGCAGCTATTCGTCTGCTCTCATCTATTTTTCCTCTCTATTATTTGCTTGATACTGAATGATTTTCATCCTTACGGTAAAATGCAAGAGGTGCATCCACAAATTTAATTATCTTGCAGCATTTTTTGTCAGTCAGGCAAAAGGCTTAAGCTAGTGTGCTGAAGCGCCTGCTGCAGCTATTCTGCACTCTTGTGACCAAGCTGACATGCCTGATGGAGTGTTTAAAGCAGCACAATCAAACAGGCACACACACGTACACACAAACACATGCACACGTACTGAGACATTGTTTGGAATGTGTGCATTTCTTTCAGGTAGCCACGCACACACACGCACACACGTACTGAGACATTATTGGAATGTGCGCAATCCTCTCATGTAGCCACGCGCGCACACACACACACACACACGTACCCAGACATTTTTTGGAGTGTGCACAATTCTCTCATGTAGCCACGTGCGCACGCACATCACACACACACGCGCACACACACACACACACGTACCGAGACATTTTTTGGAGTGCACAATTCTCTCATGTAGCCACGTGCGCACGCACATCACACACACACGCGCACACACACACACATACACGTACCGAGACATTTTTTGAAATGTGCACAATTCTCTCATGTAGCCACGTGCGCACGCACATCACACGCACACACAAATGCACGCACACACACTTACTGAGACATCGTTGGTATGTGCGCTTTTGTTTCAGGTGGTCACGTGCGCACGCACATCACACACACACACACACACACACACACACACACGTACACACACTTATTGAGACATTGTTGGTATGTGCGCTTTTGTTTCAGGTGGCCACGCAGGACCAAGTCAAGCACGATGACTGCAAAGAGAGCGCTGTGCAGTTCATGTACGAGCTTACGAACGGCAAGGTGAGTGGGTAGCACGTTTGTGTGTGTATGTGTGTGCATGAGTGTGAGAACGTATGTGCTTACAAACGGCAAGGTGTGTGGGTAGCACATTGTGTGTGAGCATGTGTGTGTGTGTGTGTGTGTGCTGGTGTGTGTGCATGTGTGCCTGTGTGCACGTGTGAATGCGTATAGGTATTTGATGCATATGTATATGAATGCCCCAACTTTCGCTTAAAGGAGGAGCTATGCTGCTTGCATTGAGTTAACTGTCCTCCAGGGTGTGCTCAATTTGCTGCAACGTTCTATGCTTTGCTACAATAGTTCATCCCCAACAACAAAAAAACCGTCAGATCAGATCCGCTGCAACCCTTAATACTTTGCTACAGGGTTTCATTGCCGACAAAAACTAATTTCAGATCAGATCTGCTGCAACACTTATTACGTGGCTACAGGAGTTCATTGCCGACAGCAAAAGAACCGTCAGATCAGATCTGCTGCAACACTCAATTCTTTGCTACAGGAGTTCATTGCCGACAGCAAAAGAACCGTCAGATCAGATCTGCTGCAACACTCAATTCTTTGCTACAGGAGTTCATTGCCGACAACAAAATAACCGTCAGATCAGATCTGCTGCAACACTCAATACTTCGCTACAGGAGTTCATTGCCGACAACAAAAGAATCGTCAGATCAGATGTGCTGCAACACTCAATTCTTTGCTACAGGAGTTCATTGCCGACAACAAAAGAACCGTCAGATCAAATCTGCTGCAACACTCAATACTTTGCTACAGGAGTTCATTGCCGACAACAAGAACCACCAGATTGAGGCCCTGCAGGGCAACATTGCTTCCATCTCACAAGAGCTCACTGATATCACAGCATCTCTGTATCAAGGTATGCTTTGCGGCCTGTGGCAAATAATTCTGATAAGACAGGTTTGACGTGGCAACACATTTTTGGTGTACCACGATACTGTGGGTGGCAGTTATGTTGATGGAATGGTTGGATATTTTGAAGGAGTGATCTTTATACTAAGGCGCGTTATGTATACATGTGTATGCTGTGTATGTGTGTGTGCGTTTGTGTGTGTGTTAGAGAGAGAGAGAGAGAGAGAGAGAGAGAGAGAGACAGAGAGAGAGAGAGAGAGAGACAGAGAGAGAGAGAGAGAGAGAGAGAGAGAGAGAGACAGAGAGAGAGAGAGAGAGAGAGAGATAGAGAGAAAGAGAGAGAGAGAGAGAAAAGAAAGGTATGCATGTGATTGTTTGCTGGGTGTGTCAGGGTGCTGTGCACCAACTGGGAGATGATCACACACAACAGTTGAGGCAGCATCTGAGACTTGCTGGTTTGTTGCACATATAGATTGCAACTACAGTTACACTACTTGGTGCAACTAAAGCTTGCAACTACAGTACTTGGTGCAAATAAGGCTTGCACCTACACTACTTGGTGCAACTAACGTTTGCAACCAAAGACAAGTCATTGCATCATGACAGCACCCTAAACCCTAAACCCTAAACCCTAAACCCTAAACCCTAAAATCATTGCATCATGACAGCACAAGTTTCCGTGCTATGGTGTGCCATGTTTAGCTGTACTACTACTACAACAAGTTTGTGTACTACTACAACAAGTGTGTGTACTACAACAGGGTGTGTGCCATCAAGTTACAAGTGTGCATACTACTACAAGTGTGTGCACTACAACAGGGTGTGTGCCATCAAGTTACAAGTTTGTGTACTACTACAACAAGTGTGTGCCATCAAGTTACAAGTGTGTGTACTACTACAACAGCGTGTGTGCCATGTAGTTACAAGTTTGCGTACTACTACAACAAGTTTGTGCACTACTACAACAAGTGTGTGTGCCGTGTAGCTGTACAACAACAAGTTCAAACCACAATTGTTTCTTTCAATATCAGCACATGTGGCCATGTTTTGTAGGATTGACCAGGGTATTACAAGGCTGTGCACACGTCGACATATAGTCGCACATAAAGCATACATTATTCTTGGCGTACATGGTAACGGCACCAGGGAAATGCTTGGACATATGGTCGCACATACAGCATACAGTATTTTTGGCGTACATGGTGCACTCACCAGGGAAATGCTTAGACATATGGTTGCACATACAGCATACATTATTCTTGGCGTACATGGTAACGGCACCAGGGAAATCCTTGGACATATGGTCGCACATATAGCATACAGTATTCTTGGCGTACATGGTAACGGCACCAGGGAAATCCTTGGACATATGGTCGCACATACAGCACACAGTATTCTTGGCGTACATGGTGCACTCACCAGGGAAATCCTTGGACATATGATCGCACATATAGCATACAGTAGTCTTGGCGTACATGGTGCACTCACCAGGGAAATCCTTGGACATATGATCGCACATATAGCATACAGTAGTCTTGGCGTACATGGTAACGGCAGCAGGGAATTCTCCAGGCATATGATTGCACATATGATTGCACATGGTGCATTAATACCATGCAGTATTTTGGGTGCACACGATATTTTTGGCAGGAAATTCCCCAGGTTAACAGCCGTTCACGGTGCACGTATATCGTGCATTATTTATTATAGGAAGGGATCTCCCCACATGTATGGACATATGACATGCGGTGCACATGTACAAACTTAGCTAACCCTAAAGTGTGTTTGTCAATCTCTCACAGGTGACAACATCAACCCGGACGCAGACCCAGAGGTCACAGCAGCAGAGCTGGATCAGCTACTGCATCACGTACATGATCTTAAGTAAGTACTACACAGCGTACGCGTGTGTGACTGTGTGTTACTGTGTGTGTGTGTGTCTGTGTGTGTCTCTCTGTCTCTCTCTCTCTCTCTCTCTCTCTCTCTCTCTCTCTCTCTCTCTCTCTCTCTCTCTCTCTCTCTCTCTCTCTGAGTCTATGTCTCCTCGTATTCCATTGCCTACATGTGTTCTTGTGCGTATGGTCATAAGTAAGTGATTCACATTCCTACAGTGTGCCCGTATGTGTGTGTGTCTGTGTGTCTCATTCTGAGTTTGTGTCTTTCTGTATTTAATTTTGTACGCATACACGCGCGCGTGATTGCTGTTGTAATTATTCTTTCATTCATTCAAAGTCAAACTGGATGCCCTTTGTAGCTTACAATCTCATGGAGTGAACAATCTGCTGTTGAACTGTTCCAAGCTGTAAGCAGTAAGTTAGGCCAGTTTGTATGGCATTCATATCGATATACACCCACACACACCCACCCAGTCGCACACATACACACGTATGTACCCACACACACACACACTCACACACACTCACACACACACACTCACACACCCACCCACCCAGACTTAATCACACACACTCATACACACACCCACACTCACACACACTCACACACACACACACTAACACACACACTCGCACACACACTAACACACACACCACTCACAGGGCTGCGTGTGACACGTTCCGTGAGTACCAACGCTTGTTTGAGCTTGAAGAGGACAGCTTTGAGGTTGCTACCCAGACAGAGGCAGAAACGGATGCACGCTTCAGCGTAAGTCAGCTCGTTAAAGATATAGCTTGTTCATAACTCATAACATAAGTCAGCTTGATAAAAATTGGTTTGTTCATTACATAATTGCCTGTAGATGATGGCTGAGACTTGCCCAGGTTGTTCACTCTGCTTTCAGTAACAAGGTTTAAATGTGCTACATGGATGTTTGAACCTTACCGTACCTTTTGCACTGACCCATGTGCAATACTAGAAAATGACAGCGCACACGCAATATAAGAAAATGGCAGCGTACACACAGAGCCCGTTCGCTTGCAGTGTGTGAGTGTGTGCGTGCGTGCACATAAGTGGGGACGCGTGCGTGTGTATGCGTTTGTGTGCATGTGTGCTTGTACATGTGTGTGTGTAGGGGGGGTTGCGTGTGCATATGCATGAGCTGCACCCACACTGCAACACTGTGTTTAAAAAGCGCAACGTAGCACGGCATCTGCACAGAGTGCGCACTGCAGCACATGCTATCTGCAACGGACGTCCATTGAGCCTTCTTTGCTCCTTCTGACACTCTTAAAGAATGAAGAGATAGGGGAAAGCATGCAGCCTACCCAGACAGGATGCCTTTACTTTCTTTGCACCTTACTTGCCGTTTTGCCAACCCATCTGTGTTGCCTCAGCCAGAACCGTGCGTTTAAATGTATGCACCATAAATGAGCCTATACATTTTGGAATGACCCTGTATAATCATCATGTTCTTTTTATAATATATTATGGCTCTGGCCAACCCTATTATTTAGCGTTGGCATGGGTGTCCTAAAAAACCTCTCACTATAAACCTGCGAGCATCAGAAAGCCTCTGTTCATAAGGCAGCCTATCATGCAGGCTTATGATGCTTTGTGGGTACTTCCTCCACCACATGTGTTGATTGCTGAGATCTCCCAATTGATTGCAGCTTTGGAACTCCCTTAATGATTTCATGGAGAAGAGCCAGGAGTGGACGGAAGGCCCCATCCTGGACGAGGTATGCACTTGTGTGTGTACGTGTGTGTATATGTTTGTTTGTGTCTGTGTGTGCCTGTGCGTGCGCTTGCCGCTTTCCATGCACAAGGCCGCTTCCGATATTCAGGAAAAGTGTGCCTGTCTATGACAACCTGTCATGTAAGCTAGCTTGGTTTAAAGGATTTGTTACCAAGGCCAAGGAAACAGGCTGCTTGTGAAGCCATTTTCCTCACCAACGAAGGTTGGGACATACGACTTGTAAGTGCAAAGGCTTTCAAAGATAAACCATGCAATTCACATAACTGCTCCCAATTCCTGCACACAGGATAACAATGTGGAGCTGTCTATTGACAAAGTCAGGTCAGAAATGGAGGACTACGCGCTGCGCGCCTACACCATGGTGAGATTTGCAGCGTGAAATTGGGTGAAAAGATCTGATTTTCGCTGATGTGTTCCATTGCCAGAATGAATTTAAGACCTGCACCGCGGACCTACACCAGGGTGATATTTGCAGCGTGAAATTGGGTGAAAGTTATGATGTTCGCTGATGTGTTCCATTGCCAAAGTAAAGATTAGGACTCGCACTACGGTCTACACCATGGTGACACCTGCAGCATACTGCGGGAATTATAGTGAGGGTATGTACTGTTCGCTGACGCATTCCATTGCCAGAATGAAATTTATAACTTGCACTGCAAGTTTACACCATGGAAAGCTTTGCAGCACCCAGTGTAAAATGGGGTGAAAGCTTGTGTGTGTGTGTGTGTGTGTGTGTGTGTGTGTGGGTGGGTGTGTGTGTGTGTGGGGGTGGGTGTGTGTGGGTGTGTGCGCGCGTGTGTGTGCGCGTGATGTTCATATCATAATCTACCAAAGTTCTTATGAAAACTTGCGCTGCAAATTATATCATGAAGAGACTTTAAGCACACTGGGATTCAAATTGAAAATGTGTATATGCTTGTTGAATGGTTCTACCTGTAAGCTAGCAATATGACGGGGCTTTCAGCACACTGCAGAATCTGAAATCAGGACACAAAAGCAATCCAAAATTCCCCTATTGCCAACAGTAAGATAGAAGGTTGAGCACTGAGCCTTGGATTTGTCAGATCCGCAGCCACGCGTTCAACCGACCGCCATGCGCTCAACCAACCAAAAACCATGCGTTCAGCACATGATGCAGTCATGCAAGAGTCCAGTGGCAATCTAGCATATTACAACCACTGACCTCCAAAAGAGGCACGCAGGGCAATCTGGTCAAACAATTGTGGTGCTGTGTTACGTGTGCAGGGCAAGAAGAACCCTGACGACCCAGTGGTCGCGCGCTTCAAGGACTGCATCGACGACTTCAAGCAAATCATGCCTATGGTGGAGGAGCTCGCCAACCCTGCTCTCAAGAGAAGACACTGGTGAGCATCTGGTTTCTATTTGTATGATGCTGCATACTCGCGCTGCATGACCATTATGGTGTGCCGTTTGCCATTTTATTTGTATGCCGTTTGCCATTTAGTTTGTGTGCCGTTCGCCATTTTATCTGTATGATGCTGCAAGGTCGCGCTGCATGACCATTATGGTGTGCCGTTTGCCACTTCATTTGTATGATGCTGCATGATCCTCGTTATTTGTTAATGGTGTAACACCCATGCCATGGTAGAATGTCTATGGTAGAAGAGCTCGCCAACCCAGCCTTCAAAGAGAGGCACCAGTAAGGATGGCCCGGTGACCGCATTTGATGGGGTATCAGGCCAAGTTATTGCCTGCTAACCCTGTTTTGTTCTGCTGTGCCCATGTTAATGGTACACACCCTCAAACACTAGGCGAAGGAGCTTGCCAGTGCCGCTCTGGAAGGGCAAACTGTCCGTCTGCAGGCAATAAGAGAAAACACATGCAGACAATAAAAGAAAAACATGCAGACAATAAAAGAAAAACATGCAGACAATAAGAGAAAACACATGCGCTTTGATGTCTGAGTCATAGAACATATTGTCTCAATGTCAGCACATCAACGTGCTTTGATCTCTGGCTCGGTATAACAAGAATGTCCAACTCTAAATGCTGGGAGCAACCATTATTCAACTGCCTACGTGCACAGGGACGAGATCTTCAAGCTGATCGAAGCAGACATCCCTATGAATGACACCAACACCGGCTATGCCCCCTTCAGCGTGCGCATGCTTCTCCAGTACAGTGTGCTGGACACGTTTGACCAGATCCAGTCGATCAGCGGCATGGCCTCAAAGGAGTACAGGTGCGTGTGTGTGCGTTTGTGTGTCTGTGTGTGTGTGTTTGTGCTGTGGCGTGCTTGACTGTGCAGCAACAAAGGAGTACATGTGTGTGTGTGCGTGCTTGTGTCTGTGTGTGTATGCTGTGGCGTGCTTGACTGTTGCAGCAACAAAGGAGTACAGGTGCGTGTGTGTGCGTGCATCTGTGTGTGCTGTGGTGTGCCTGGCGTGCTTGAACGTGCAGCAACAAAGGAGTACAGGAGTGTGTGTGTGCGTGCATCTGTGTGTGTGCTGTGGCGTGTTTGGCGTGCTTGAACGTGCAGCAATAGAGGAGTACAGGTGCGTGTGTGTGTGCTTGTGTCTGTTTATGTCTGTGTGTGCTGTGGCGTGTCTGGCATGCTTGACTGTGCAGCAACAAAGGAGTACAGGTGCGTGTGTGTTGTGCCAGTGATGGTGGGAATTTGTTGGAGACGTTGTAGAGAACATTATCATGGCCTTGTCTTTTTTTCCTGAGCACAGACCACACTCGTACACTTTGTTCCCTGAGAACGTCTCATATGCATATAATCAAGACGAGTGTATCTCATTAGCGCTTCTAATCAAGATGTTTTCCTCTTCTTTGCACAACATGTTGCCATTTGAACACCAAACATGTTTGCCATTTGAACACCAACATGTTGCCATTTGAACACCAACATGTTGCCATTTGAACACCAACATGTTGCCATTTGAACACCAACATGTTGCCATTTGAACACCAAACATGTTGCCATTTGAACACCAAACATGTTGCCATTTGAACACCAAACATGTTGCCATTTGAACACCAACATGTTGCCATTTGAACACCAAACATGTTGCCATTTCAACACCAACATGTTGCCATTTGAACACCAAACATGTTGCCATTTGAACACCAACATGTTACCATTTGAACACCAAACATGTTGCCATTTGAACACCAACGTGTTGCCATTTCAACACCAACTTGTTGCCATATGAACACCAACGTGTTGCCATTTCAACACCAACATGTTGCCATTTGAACACCAACATGTTGCCATTTGAACACCAATTTGCAGCCTGGAGAGGATCCTGGATAAGATGGCCAAGGACTGGGAGGGCATCAACTTCATTGCCGTGGAGTATAAAGACACTGGCACCTACATCATGGCAGGTTCTGATGAGGTCCAGGTAAGCAAGAACAAAGGCACCCTATTTAATGTCGCTGCATTTGTGCAATTAGGATACGTCTACTTGAGTTTGAAGACACTGGCACCTACATCGTGGCAGCTGCTCAATTAAGGTCCAGGTAAGCATTGACAAAGGCACGCTTGCTGATTGTCACTGCTGTCTTTGTGTAAAAAATATGCTTCCTGGTGCTTGGTACAGCCTGATTGCAGGCCCTTCCACAAATCTTGGACCAAAGGTTCCAAAGCAAGTATACATAGGGTTGGCCAGAACCGTATACATACAACGTATATGACTATATTTAATTAAATCCCTGCAAAAAATGCCGTATATACACGTATATGTATATTTCTTGCCAACCCTAAGTATACTACGTGTCCTTGAGGAGCAACAAACTTGTATGCGTACAACTATTTTTGCACAGATCTGGCAGGGAATGTCACCTTTGTCAGATTTATTTTAGCACACCCAGCATGATCAGATCCTACTAGCTAGCTATGGCTATACATCACCCATCCCAGCACGTTTTTGCGTCGCCCTCTGCCGCGCTTCAGTTGAAACAATGAAATGCAGTACCTTTTTGCAACCAACCGTTTGCACAGGCGTTGCTGGACGACCAGATTGTCAAGGCACAATCCATGCGAGCGTCACCCTTCATCAAAGCCCTAGAAGAGCGTGCATTTAAATGGGAGGACCTCCTGGTTGGCTTACAGGCAAGTTGCCTGTGAGGAACGTGTTGTTCTTTTAATGGTTGGTTCTGATTAATCTGCTTGATTTCATGGAAGACTCGTGGATGTTGGTAGTATCTGTGTATCTGTGTAGTTAATGTGTCGTCCTGTGTATGGACTTCTTGTCAGCTGTGTGGTGTCAGCTGCGTAGTCAGCTGTGTAATGTGTGGTGTCAGCTGTGTAGTCAGCTGTGTACTGTGTGGTGTCAGGTGTGTAATGTGTGGTGTCAGCTGTGTAGTGTGTGGTGTCAGCTGTGTAATGTGTGGTGTCAGCTGTGTAGTGTCAGCTGTCTTGTCAGCTGTTTAATTTGTCATTCTGTGTATGGACTTCTTGTCAGCTGTATGGTGTGTACTTACTTATGCACGGTGCACTTGCTTGTCAGCTGTGGTCGCTCCGCTGTTTTGTGTCCTGCATCACTTAACTTGTCAGCTGCTGTGGCTCTTGGGCTGGCTGACCGGCATATTAGTGGAAACAGCTAAAACTAAGATCAGGACACAAGAGGCACGTTATGCTCAAGCTGCATGTAATTTCCCAAGAATCCTGTCCTGCTAAGCCACTTGGCAGGAGCTCTCACTGCCCAGTCAGCGTGATTGTTGTGATTGCCAGTCGTGATTGTCTCACTGATCAGTCAGTCGTGATTGTCTCACTGCCCAGTCAGTCGTGATTGTCTCTCTGCCCAGTCAGTGGTTGTCTCACTGATCAGTCGTGATTGTCTCACCGCCCAGTCAGTCATGATTGTCTCTCTGCCCAGTCAGTCATTGTCTCACTGATCAGTCGTGATTGTCTCACTGATCAGTCGTGATTGTCTCACCGCCCAGTCAGTCATGATTGTCTCACTGCCCATTCAGTCGTGATTGTCTCTCTGCCCAGTCAGTGATTGTCTCACTGATCAGTCGTGATTGTCTCACTGATCAGTCGTGATTGTCTCACTGCCCATTCAGTCATGATTGTCTCACTGCCCAGTCAGTGATTGTCTCACTGATCAGTCGTGATTGTCTCACCGCCCAGTCAGTCATGATTGTCTCACTGATCAGTCGTAATTGTCTCACTGATCAGTCGTGGTTGTCTCACTGCCCAGTCAGTCGTGATTGTCTCACTGCCCAGTCAGTCGTGATTGTCTCTCTGCCCAGTCAGTCATGATTGTCTCACTGCCCAGTCAGTCATGATTGTCTCACTGATCAGTCGTGATTGTCTCACCGCCCAGTCAGTCATGATTGTCTCTCTGCCCAGTCAGTCATGATTGTCTCACTGCCCAGTCAGTCATGATTGTCTAACTGATCAGTCGTGATTGTCTCACCGCCCAGTCAGTCATGATTGTCTCACTGCCCAGTCAGTGATTGTCTCACTGATCAGTCGTGATTGTCTCACCGCCCAGTCAGTCATGAATGTCTCTCTGCCCAGTCAGCGTGATTGTTGTGATTGTCAGTCGTGATTGTCTCACTGATCAGTCGTGGTTGTCTCACTGCCCACACTGCCCAGTCAGTCATGTGTTCTTTATTGCTTGCACAGGATACACTGGACAACTGGCTGTCTTGCCAAGCCACGTGGCAGTATCTGGAGCCCATTTTCAGCTCTCCTGATATTCTCAAGCAGATGCCAGTGGTGAGTGCAGCGTTCTGACTCCGGTCATTACAGTGAACACAAACAGCATATTGCGGTCAGTGCTGTGTATCTCAAACTGGTAGGGTTGGCCAGAACCGTATATATACACCGTTTATGACCGCAAATTCGATGATTTCCCTGCCAGATATACCGTACAAACACCGTATTTATATGGTTCTGGCCAACCCCACGTACAAGTCATAGCAGGACAGAGGTGTGCAGTGGCTTGAAACCCTTTGATTAAATGAGCACAGATTGTGTATTTACTGTGGTGGTGCCCCGTTCTGACACCATCAAAAGCAGCAGAAGCAGTGAGGGCAGATGGCTCGGGTTGGCCAGAACCATACATATACGGTGTACATACGGTATTTATGGCAGGGAAATCACCAAAAATACGGTCATATGCGGTGTATATATACGGTCCTGGCCAACCCTACACATTATCCATTCAACCAACCTAGGCAGGGGAAAAATAGGTATACGCTTATTTTCAAGGATGACGTCATCACACACATGCACACACACACACGCACACACACACACACACACACACGCACACATGTTTATGCGCACAAACATAGACAACCACTGACACACACACCTTCACACCCACGCTGATACGCAATCGACGCACAGGAGGGCGAGAAGTTCCAAATCGTCGACCAAGCCTGGAGGGACTTGATGGAGACCGTTGCTGCCAATCCTGGGGCCCTAGCCATGGGGGCAGACAAAGAGCGGCTCTCCACACTACAAGAAAACAACAGGTGGGTTGCGTGAGTGAATGTGCCTAGGAATGTCAGAAGGGTATCTGTGCATAGTTGAAGGTCACGTGCATTGCTTCCCACTCATTTCTTCTAATTTCCATGGCAAACGCGCACACACTCACACACACACACACACGCACACACACACACACACACACACATACACACACACAAACACAAACACACACACATTTTAGGATGCTTGAGGAAATCCAGAAGGGCCTCAGTGCGTATTTGGAGGTCAAGCGTGTTGCCTTCCCACGCTTTTTCTTCCTGTCCAACGACGAGATGCTGGAGATCTTGTCTGAAACGAAGGACCCCCTTCGTGTGCAACCCCACCTTAAGAAGTGCTTTGAGGGCATTGACAAGCTCAAGTTTGATGAGAGCATGGAGATCACAGGTGGGAATGCAGGCATGCCTGTGTGTGTGCGTGTGTATATGCGTGCATGCGTGTGTGTGTGCCTGTTTTTTGAGTTGACACTCCTTTGTTCGTACATCTGTAAGTAACATACATCTGTACGTAAGTAACATACATCCGTGAGTAATATACATCTGTGCGTAAGTAACATATATCTGTAGGTAAGTAACATACACTTTAAAGTAAACGTCCGTAAGTACCACACATCTGTAAGCAAACATCCTTAAGTAACATAAATTTGTAAGTAGCATACATCTGTAAGTAAACATCCGTAAGTAACATACATCTGTAAGTAACACACATCTGTAAGTAAACATCCGTAAACATCCGTAAGTAAAATACATCTGTAAGTAACAAACATGATTACTGTGAGGCAGAAGGTGGTGCCTATGCAGATTCACACGAGTTTGCTGCGTGTATCTTCGTGCAGTCCTTGAGCCGCACACCTTATTTTTACCACACAGGCATGATCAGTGTGGAGCAGGAGGTGGTGCCCATGCGAAGACACATTAGGCCCTCTGACGCCAAGGGCTCAGTGGAGAAATGGTTGGTGCAGGTAAGGGTAAATGGCAGCTTCCTTTCTGTGCTGTGCGCAGCACAGCTTTGGTGTGTGTGGTTGGGTGTATGTATGTGGGTGTTTGTGGGTTTGCAGCTACAGGGCTTTCTGGTGGTTTCATGGCATAGTTGTTGCACCATCCATATGCCCTGCCCTGTACAGCATAGCTTATGTGGGAGAGCCCAACGTGGGTGAATGTCTTGAGGCATGGGATTGGCTGTTCATTACCCTTCAACACTAAGCGCACTCACCTTATGGATGGGTGAGAACTTTTAAGCAGGCTGAGATGGGGTAGAAAATGCTGCAGCTTAAAGAAGTAAAAAACTGCTCTATACACACGTCCAGATTTACACACACAACGTGCATGTTACACACACACAAACACAAACACACACACGAACACGCACACACACATACACACACACACAAACACACACACACACACGCACACACAACGCACATGTTTTACTTGTCCAGGTGGAGTCAGGCATGGTGGAGTCGGTGCGCGAGGTTTGTAGCCAAGGAGTGGAAACGTACACCAAGACGCAACGCCACAATTGGGTGCTGCAGTGGCCGGGTCAGGTGGTGCTGGTGGTGACGGCCATCTTTTGGACGCAGGTGTGGATTGGGAGACGTGATAAATGATGGGAGAGGGTTGCAGGGGGATGAAAGCGCATACAGGTATGGTTGAAATAGGTGCAAAGTGGTGCTGGTGGTGACGGCCATCTTTTGGACGCAGGTGTGGTTGGAATGGAAGACGTGATGGATGATTGGAGAGGGTTGCAGGGGAATGGAAGCGCACACAGGTGTGGTTGAAATAGGTGCAAAGTGGTGCTGGGGGTGGCTGCCATGTTCTGGACACAAACGTGGTTGGAATGGAAGACATGATGAATCATGGGAGAGGGTTGCAGGGGAATGGAAACGCACACATGTGTGGCTGAAATAGGAGCAAAGTGGTGCTGGCGGTGGCTGCCATGTTCTGGACACAAATGTGGTTGGAATGGAAGACATGATGAATGATGGGAGAGGGTTGCAGGGGAATGGAAGCGCACACAGGTGTGGCTGAAATAGGTGCAAAGTGGTGCTGGCGGTGGCTGCCATCTTTTGGA